>Ga0067045_1002659_pt1 | contig 59023 bp, 56 predicted proteins | sample TerdegcTABiofilm_FD_59184 | JGI IMG/M metagenome (GOLD analysis project Ga0067045, IMG submission 59184) | Combined Assembly of (Gp0054472, Gp0054536) Wastewater bioreactor microbial communities from Singapore -Terephthalate degrading...
CCTTGGGGCTATTCCACGGGGAGGTGAACTCGGTGCCGTTGTCCGTCTGGATCACGGAACCCTGTAGGGAAAGCCCGTAGGACTGCACGTGCTGGTGCAGATGCAGCAGGAACAGCGCCGCGTTGGTCANNNTCTTCTCNCGCGCATAGGCGAAAAATAACGCCCCCGTACGCACACAGCGGGCCGTAAACGGGTATTTCGGTAGCTGGTGGTGTAAATACTCCNGGTACAGCTCGGGAATGTCATCCAGGTACTTCACGTCCACCTGGAGCTTCTCNAANGCCTTCAGCTTCTTCTTCACCTCCCGTAAGTCCCGTTTCTTCTCCCTCACCTTTCGCTTGCCCTGGTACAGCCCCTCCTCCCGCAGGATCTTCAGTACCGTCGGTAGACTCACCGGTAGCTCCAACTCCCGCCGCAGCCGCGAGGCACTCTTGCGCTTGCCTACCGCCCGTAGCTTCTCCACCTCCTGCCTCAGCTTACAGCGCACCCACGGCTTCGTGGCNCGNGGACTGGAGTGGGGTCTACGACTCAATTCCGCTAGCCCCGCCTTCTTCTCTGCCTCATACCGCCCCACTTCCTCACCGTCTTCACCGTGGTGCCATACTTCCGGGCTGTGGGCTTTATCCCCTGGGCCAATGCCTCTAGAACTAACTCTAGCCTAGCCTCGTACCGATCTTTACATTTGCGGATATACTCGTAATACTTCTTGGTATACATAGGTACCCTCCTGGTTTAGGATCTAATTTCATTCCCTATTCTACTCAGATCCGTTGGATCTGCGTAGGTCCAGGGGGTACCTTCTTTCTTAACACTCCAGGTCCATGGAAAAAATCGATTGAAGGTTCCATTCGCTTAGGATACACTGTTATCAGTAGACAAACGCGTGCCCCAGTTAGGGGGGTGCACGCGTTGTATTATTCAACTCGTAACGGGAAGGGTATATGGATCTTACGAAAAAAATTGCAGCATTGGAGAAAGATCTTATCGAGTGGCGACGAACATTTCACCGGATTCCAGAAATAGCCATGGAGGAGGAGAAGACAGCTTCCGCGATCGCGGAGAAATTGAGGGAATGGGGCCTTGCCGTATATACTGGTGTAGGTAAGACAGGTGTGGTGGGAATCCTCCCGGGAGGGCAGGAAGGGAAAACCCTTGGAATCCGGGCAGATATCGATGCTCTTCCTGTTACGGAAGAAACGGGTCTCTCTTTTACTTCTTTACACCCCGGACGTATGCACGCCTGCGGGCACGACGGGCACATCACCATCGGCCTGGGGACAGCGAAGATTCTTTCCGATATTCGTAGCCAAATAAAAGGCACAGTAGTATTCTTCTTTCAACCCGCAGAGGAAACCCTCAATGGGGCACAGGCGATGCTTTCGAGCGAAATCCTGCAGGATGTGAAACTGGACGCGGTAGTAGGCCTCCACATCTGGCCTGACGTGCCATTGGGGAAGATCGCGGTTCGGGGCGGACCGGTGATGGCGGCGGTGGACAGGTTTACGGTGCGGATCCTGGGGAAAGGAGGGCATGGGGCGATTCCTCAAAAATCGGTGGATCCGATTGTGGTAGCCTCGGAAGGGGTACTGGCCCTCCAGCGTATCGTGAGCAGGGAGATCGATCCGTTGAAACCTGCTGTCGTTACTGTAGGACGAATCCAGGGGGGAACAACCTTCAACGTGATCCCCGACACCGTGGAACTGGAAGGAACGGTGCGAACCTTTGATCCAGAGGTTCGTGCTTTCATCGCCCGTCGGATAGTAGAAATCATGAAAGGGATTGCCGAAAGTTCCCGCGCCTCCTGCCAGCTGGATTACGAGTATGGGATTCCTGCTGTACATAATGATGAAAAACTGGCCAATTGGATTCAGGCCCTATTGCGAAAGAGTCTGGGAGAGGAGTCCGTTGTGGTGGATCTGCCCCCTTCGATGGGAGGGGAAGATTTTGCCTTATTCCAGCAGAAAGCCCCCGGGGTTTATATGTTCCTTGGAACGAATAGCGAAAAAAATCCTTCCTATCCTATCCATCATGCGAAGTATACGATCGATGAGCGGGTGTTACCGATCGGGGTGCGGGTATTCTATGAGATTGCAACCGGCTTTCTTGGGTAGGATAGGGAGAATGCAGTCCACAATCCAATCGGAAGAGGCTGAAACATGCAAACTTGTTAAACAAGATTGATAAATTAAATATTGAATAATGCTATTATATTTAAATCGTGATTAATAAAGAAACCATTCCAGCCTATATTCCACGCCCAGATTATTTGAAAAGAATTACTCCTTTTATCGGAAAAAGTCTAATTAAAGTTCTGACAGGCCAACGGCGGGTAGGTAAAAGCTTCATGCTATACCAGATTATGGACGAAATCATCAAACAGGATCCGGAAGCAGAGATCCTCTATATCAACAAGGATTCCATCAATTTCGGGAAATCCGTATTGGTGACGACCTGTACCGCTACGTGGCATCGGCAAAAAAAAACCAATCGCTCAAACGTTCTGTTTATAGATGAAATTCAGGAAATTACTGACTTTGAGACCGCCATTCGGAGTCTCCTTGCGGAAGGAGGGTAGGATATAAATCAGCTATCGGTCTATCCCCAGAGGTAGCCTTCGAATACCTCTAAAATGTCCGCTCATCGATCATACTTAGGGATGTTGTGGCCCGAGAAAAAAGCTAAGAGGATCAATGACAACTATTCCAAGTACTTGGTGAGCCTGGACGAACCCCTTGGCACAATAGACGTAAGGCGTATCAAGCACATGAATCTTCGGGATTTCTTTGTTGAGGATTTGGGGTGAAGGTTGACAGTCATTGCCCGGATCATTTAGGCTGACTACCAACCGGCGTTGCCGGGAAAAGATAGGTTTGTAAGCCATCCAAATGGCGGAATCGGGAGGAATAACATGGATCGAGGGCAAAAGATTATCATAGGAATGTTGTGTTTTTTCTTTTTAGGTGGGTTTATATTTGCGGGTGGAAAAACGGAGCAAAAAACAACAACCAGTGCACCTGTCCAGAAACTTTCTTTAGCTACGGGAGGCACTGCAGGAACGTACTATCCCATAGGAGCCGCGATTGCGAATGTGATTACCAAATATGTGGAGGGGGTGGAAGTTACCGCAGAATCTACGGGAGCATCGGTCGCCAATCTCAAAATGATTGCGGATAAAAAGGTAGATCTCATTCTATCCGCCGCGAATACGGCCTTAGGCGGGTATCTTGGCGAAGCTCCTTTTGATAAACCAATAAAAAACATCCGTGGTATTACAGCCCTGTATCCGGAAACCTTTCAGTTTGTAGTGTTAAAAGCCTCGGGGTTAAAAACTCTTTCCGATCTAAAAGGGAAGCGGGTTGTGGTGGGTGCTCCGGGGAGCGGTACGGAACGGACAGCGAAATTATTGCTAGAAGCCTTAGGCATAACCTACAACGACATTAAGCCGCAGTTCCTTTCTTTCGCAGAAGGTGTGACGGCTCTCAAAGACCGGCTTGTAGATTGCGCAATCGTAGGAGCGGGGATACCTACCTCCGCAGTTGTAGATGTTGCCGCAAGTCTTGAAATCAATCTTCTAAATGTGGAGCAGGAGGCCTTCCAAAAAGTTGCAAAGGACTCTCCCTATCTAATGCAGGTTCGTATTCCTGCCGGTACCTATAAGGGTGTAGACCAGGATGTCATGAGCGTGGCAAGTCCCGCTCTTCTTGTGGTTAGAGAGGATTTAGACACGAACATAGTGTATAAAATCACAGCTGGAATCTTTGCCCACCTGCAGGAAATACAGGCTTCCCACGCACAAGGGAAAAATATCTCTTTAGAAAATGCACTTAAAGGGATGTCCCTACCATTGCACCCGGGTGCTGAGAAGTTCTACAAGGAAAAAGGACTAAATAAATAAATTCTCCATGATTCAGAGTTCCCATAAAAAACCTCCCTATTTTGGGAGGTTTTTCTCTTTTATACATAAACATAGAAAAAAGCTTCTTGTTTTTCTGTTTGTAAGCATGGTAGCTCTCTTTATTCAACCCTCCGAATATGTATTTGAGGTTTCTGATCAGGAATCAGAAGGGGTAATTTTCAGGAAAAAGGTTTGTGAGGGATTCGAGTTTTCTACGAGAATTATTCATTCTGTCCAGTTGACGCCGGTGTATGAAATGTATAGGGTAGAAAAAGGGGGTCAACTGACTCTGGTGGGTACAAAACTAAAGGATTTCGGTTGGGGAATGCCTTCCACAGAGGTGGGACAGCTTACGTTAGAAGAGGGGTATTGGGTATTCAAGGGGCCTCCGCGGTTTTTAAGCCGGCTGATGTTTCGAGTTACATATATAAATGAACCGATGCTGATTATAGGTAATAGTGTGTACCCTTTAGCCCAGGTCGCGAAAGATGGGGAACTGCTGATTGTTCAAATTGTAAAAGCTTCTATCCTTAAGACCTTGTTCACAGGAGAGATAAATGCTTTTCAAAAAACAAACAAAACCTGAACTGAGCCCTGAAGAGAAGCTCCAGCAACTCCAGGATCGGTTTGAGCTCACCCGGAATCAAACAGGGAGCCTGAAAAAGCTTACAATAGCGGTTGCGGTAGTGATGTCTCTCTTTCACTTATACTCTTCGGGGGTCTCCATGCTACCCCAGCCCCAGCATAAAGCTATTCATCTCGCGTTTGCTTTAATGCTCACCTTTCTAATCTATCCTTTTAAGCCCGCACATAAGAACAGGTTCCCCTGGATAGACGGACTTCTGGCAATTTTATCGGCAGCTGGGGGCCTGTATATTGTGATTTTTTACTGGGATCTGATATACAGAGCAGGCAGCCCCCTACCCCTGGACATTCTGATGGGTATGATTACCTTAGTTTTGGTTTTCGAAGCCACCCGCAGAACCATGGGTTGGCCTCTTGTAATTGTCGGTTTAGCCTTTTTGGCCTACGCGATGTTCGGGCAGTATCTGCCCGGTGCTTTAGGACATCGGGGGTACAGCATCGAACGAATCGTCGAACACATGTACCTTACAGGTGAAGGGATTTACGGAGTGGCGATTTATGTTACCGCCACATACGTATTTGTATTTGTCCTTCTTGGCTCATTCCTGGGGGTTACAGGAGGGGCGCAAGCCTTTATCGATCTTTCCTTTTCCATTACCGGCAAATACAGAGGAGGACCTGCAAAAGCCGCGGTTGTAGCAAGCGGCCTTATGGGTATGATTTCCGGCAGTTCTTTTGCCAATGTGGCTGGTACGGGAACTTTTACCATCCCTCTAATGAAAAGTGTGGGGTACAAAAGAGAGTTTGCCGGTGGTGTGGAAGCAGCTGCCTCTTCCGGGGGGCAGATCATGCCTCCCATTATGGGGGCTGCGGCTTTTATCATGGCTGAAATGACCGGGGTGCCTTACGGGAAGCTGATCCTTCATGCTGCCATACCGGCTATTCTTTACTATCTGGCTGTATTTGTGATGGTAGACCTGGAAGCGGCTAAACAAGGTCTATCCGGTATTGAAAAAGAGAAACTCCCTCCGTTTTTTAAAACGTTGAAAAACGGTGCGTTTTTGCTTCTGGCTCCCTTCAGCATCATCTATCTGTTGATTATCGGATACACGCCCATCAAAGCATCGTTCCTCGCTGTAATGATAGTGATAGTCGTCAGCATGTTCAAAAAAGAAACTAGATTAAACCTGCCAAGACTCATCGAAGCCCTGGATAAAGGAGCGAGGGGAGCTCTCAGTATCATAGCGGCTTGCGCTGTGGCAGGCGTTATTGTGGGGACTGTAACATTAACGGGGCTGGGCCTGAAGTTTGCGGATTTGATTGTCAGCCTATCCGGAGGAATGCTCGTACCTGCCCTGGTGCTTACCATGTTTGCCGCAATTCTTATGAGCATGGGGATGCCCACTACTGCCCTGTACATTATCCTGGGAACCATGGTAGCTCCAGCTCTGGTAAAGATGGGTGTTCCTGTGGTAGCTGCTCACATGTTCATCTTCTACTATGGGTGTTTTGCCGCGGTAACGCCCCCTGTAGCCTTAAGTTCTTACCTTGCTGCGGCCATAGCGAAAGCTGACCCCTTTAAAACAGCTTTAACAGGTTTAAAACTTACTTCCACAGCCTTCTTAATGCCTTTTATTTTTGCATTTTCTCCAGCCCTTCTTTTATTAGATACCCCTGTACTGGACACTGTAGGGGTTGTTGTCTCCGCTGTAATCGGAGTATTGGCCCTCTCATGGAGCTTACAGGGATACTTAAACCGCCCCTTACCGCTTGTTGCCCGGATAGTACTTTTTTTAGCCGCCATATTGTTGATAAGCCCAGGGCTAACTACAGATCTGGTGGGGATCGCTATAATTGCTTCCGTATTCCTGCATCAAGTATTCCGAAGAGGGAAACCATGAAGATAGCTATTTTAGGAGCTGGGAATGGCGGCCTAACTATGGCGGCTCATCTGTCTTTAGAAGGACACGAAGTCCGATTGTATGATAAATTTCCAGAAGCGCTTGAAGGTATCCACCATACAAAACAGATATCTATGAAGGGGGTGTTGGGAACCCACACACTAAGATTAAAAGGTGTAAGTACGAACCTGTCTCAAACAATCCAGGATACTGAAATTATTATGGTCGTCACCCCTGCTTTCGCCCATCGGGAACTGGCAGAATCGGTGGCTTCCATTTTAGACCCAGCAGTTCCCATCTGTCTCCATCCTGGCAGAACAGGGGGCGCCTTAGAGTTCGCCCATGCCATCAAGTCCCTTGATAAACCCGTACCACCCATCGTGGAAGCCCAGACGTTACTGTATGCATGTCGCAAAACCAATCCTTCAGAAGTTACCCTCCATGGTATTAAAAAAGAAGTTGATTTTGCCGTTTTCCCTTCTAAACGTGCGGCTTCTGTAGCAGGAACTGTTACCAGCATCTTCCCCCGATTTCGCCTGGTACCATCGGTTCTGGAAACCAGTCTTTTAAATATCGGAGCTATCTTTCATCCGACGCCTACTCTATTGAATATGGGATGGATAGAAAGCACCAAAGGACAGTTTCAATACTATAGAGAAGGGATCAGTCCCTCGGTCGCAAAAGTATTGGAAAGTCTCGATAAAGAAAGAATGCGGGTGGCATCGACTTTAGGAGTGCCATCGAAATCCGCTCTACAATGGATTTCAGATGTGTATGGAGTGCAGGAAAGTACCTTGTACGGTTCTTTGCAAGCTAATACTGTATACCAGGGCATTCAGGCACCCCCTTCGCTTGATACGAGGTACATAAAAGAGGATGTACCCATGAGCCTGGTTCCCCTATCAGAGCTTGGAAAGTTAGCGGGTGTGGAAACGCCTGCAATGGATGCTGTCATTACATTGGCAAACACGTTGCATGGAAAAGACTATCGTACGGAGGGACGCACCTTAGAACGAATGGGTATTAAAGGCCTATCTATTGAACAACTCCGTCAGTATGTACAGGAAGGAGTGTGGAAATGAAATCGATACAGATTCTCTATTTAAGTCAACAGGATGTTCTTGCCTGCGGGATTCTGAATATGAAAATGGTCATGGAGACATTAAAGGAGGTTTTCCTTTTACATCACCGGAAAGATGATATTTTGCCCCCAAAGGTAGCCTTGCGGTGGGGGGACTCGCACAGCGAAGAAACTCGAGGTCGAATAAATGCTATGCCAGGATACATTGGCGGTTCTATCAACACTGCCGGAATAAAATGGATCGGAAGCGGACCGCAGAACCCTTTCAAGTATGGCATGCCCAGGGCATCGGCTCTGATCATACTGAATGATCCTGAGACAATGGTTCCTTTTGCCATTATGGACGGCACTCTAATAAGCGCTATGCGTACCGGTGGAGTAACGGGGGTAGCGGCAAGTTTCTGTGCCCGAAAAGATTCAAAAGTGGCAGGTCTGGTTGGTGCCGGTACACAAAACCGTACCCAGCTTATGGCTTTGAAAGAAGCATTGCCTGATCTAAAACAGGTCAAAGTGTACGACCTTTCTGTGGAGCGGAGCAGAACGTTTGCCGCAGAGGTGGAAAAACTGACAGGGCTTTCCTTCCAGGTTTGTGCAAGTAATGAAGAAGCCGTAAAAGGTTCCGATGTGGTGGTAAGCGCTACTACCGCCAGGGAGCCGGTAGTTCGTTCTTCATGGTTGGAACCCGGTGCCTTTTATTCTCATGTGGGTGGGTATGAAACGGATTACGGAATTGTACAGAAAGCGGATAAGATCGTGGTGGATGACTGGTTTCAGATAAAGCATCGAAAAACACAGACTTTAGCCCTCATGTTCGATGAAGGAAAGATCGATGATTCGGCGATCTATGCGGAACTGGGAGGATTGGTAGCAAAAGAAAAACCTGGCCGAACAGAGGACCTGGAAATCATTTACTTCAATTCCGTTGGAATGGCCATCGAAGATATTGCAGTGGCTAAACGAATCTACGATTCAGCCCGTTCTAAAGGCATAGGAACAACGCTGGAGCTTTGGGAGAGCCCGTTGTGGGTGTGAAGAAGTAGGTAATCAAAGGGGGCCAGAATTGTTTCGTGTTTGCGCTAACCAATAGGTACCGTTCCATTAGCGATCAATAGAACTCTGCCTGCTCACGCTGACTAAGGCCTGCTGCAGAAACGCAAAGTACACAGAGATATGCGTTCAGCAGTGGAGAGAAAATGTTCGGGGGGAACATATTTTGATGGTGTCTAGGCAGATAAACCACCTTATCCAGCCTCGATACTGGTTGCAGGACCATCCATAGAGCCGGTGCCACAGGCCCGATAGCTAAAGCCGCAAAGCGGTCAAAAAGACACATCGGAGGTGGAAGCAAAAATCCGGTACAGGGAGCAATACAGATATCCATTCACCTTCTACCTCCCTACACTAGAGAAAACCTATCTCGCGTTAACTCCCTAATACAAATAACAATTTTAGCACCCCTTGAAAAATATGTTTGGCAGAGAATCCCGCCTTGACAGAAGTCCCATCTGGACTCATACTTCTTGTTATACGACTTACGATGTCGTACAACCTGGAGGCGATACCCTAGTGGGCTAATGAATGCTCTAGTGTATGACGTGAGGCGCTCCAAAGTGGGAGGTAATGGATGGTGTACCGAGGCGTTTCCGTAGAAACGGGGAAAACCCTTGAAGTTCGAATAGAGCAGGGCCGTATCCATGCAGTTCGGGAGACAAAGCCTTCGAAGGACCTCCCCTATCTATCGCCAGGGTTTTTCGACCTTCAGATCAATGGCCACCGAGGAATCGATTACAGTGGGGAAGATTTAACCCCGGAAAAGGTCCTAGAAGTCTGTCGTTCGGTGGCTATCACTGGAACTACCCGCCATTTTGCCACCATTATCACTCGCCCCAAGGACCGGATCCTAGCCAATCTACGAATTATCACGGAGGCTCGAAATCGACACCCCTTTGTGCGGGCTAGTATCCTGGGAATCCATCTGGAAGGGCCTTTCATATCCGAAGAGGATGGCCCCCGGGGTGCCCATAACCGCGAGTTCGTCCGGGATCCCGATATTGGTGAGTTCGAGGAGTGGCAGGAAGCTGCCGAAGGAACCGTACGGCTCGTAACCCTTGCCCCTGAACGGAAAGGGGCCATCCCCTTCATCCAGCATCTTCGACGGAAAGGGGTAGTAGCGGCTATCGGGCACACGGGGGCCTCTGAGGAGGCGATCCAGGAAGCTATTCGGGTAGGGGCTTCCCTTTCGACTCATTTAGGGAATGGTAGCCACGCCCAGATTCCCCGTCTTCGAAATTATATCTGGGAGCAACTTGCAGCGGATGATCTGTATGCGAGCTTCATCTGCGACGGTTTCCACCTGCCACCTTCGGTAATGAAAGTCTTTGCCCGGGCAAAGGGGATAGAGCGCATTATTTTGGTGAGTGATGTGGCCTTCCTTGCGGGATTGAAACCCGGGTTCTACAAATGGGGGCATCTCGATGTGGAGCTCCATTCGGATGGTCGGATCACCCAGGTAGGCACACCCTTCTTTGCGGGTGCAGGTCACTTGTTAGATCGGGGAATTGCTCAGTTCGTGAAACACACGGACATGAGTCTTGCGATGGCCATTCGAGCCTGCACAGTGAACCCCGCGAGACTCACGGGTATACCGGAATCTAACTTTAAATGGGAGGTTGGAACTCCGGCTCATCTAGTGCTATTCAACCATCGCGAGGGAGACGATACCCTTCGGATTCTCAAAGTGGTCGCGGAAGGGGAAGAACTGGATGGAACTGAAAAGCCTTAAGGATCGGAACCTCTATCAGGCTGCTCAGGAACGAATCAAAGAGTATATCGTAGCCTCAGGTATGAAGGTGGGTGACCCACTCCCCACCGAGATGGAACTGGCGGAGAAACTCAACATCAGCCGCACCATCGTTCGGGAAGCGCTGAAGGGGCTAGAAGCTCTACAGATCATTGGGGTGAAACATGGTGTGGGACGGTTCCTGAAGAGCTTTAACCTGGAAGCGATCCTACGGAATCTTTCATACAGTATTGAAATGAACATCAAAGACTTTCGGGAAATCTTGGAGGTTCGAATCTGTCTGGAAGAAGCCTTCCTGGAGAGAGAGACACCTAGGTTTTCGGAAACAGATGTGGAAGAACTGGAAGCGATCCTCCATCAGTTGGAGGCGGCTGCTCAGACCGACAACAACGAGACCGAGTTGATAGAACTCCACACGGCCTTCCATCTTCGATTGTACAAAAACGCCAACAACTCTCTACTCCTCAATTTGATCCGGATCTTTTCAACTATCCAGAAGAATCTAACCTACCTTAAACGATATCGGACTTTAGATAAGAAGGCTTTCATAGAAGATCATCGGAGGATTTTGGAGGCCCTTCGAAAAAGGGATGGCCATTTAGCCAAGGAACGTCTTCTGGAACATTTCGCCGAACCCCTTCATTGGGCTCGGCAGGAAATAGGCGCCGTTGGCGTCGAAAGCGAAAAGGTTCGTTAGAAATCAGGAGGATCGCATGAAGCGCATAGGGTTGACGGTACTGATTAGTATCGTGGTGGTATTCGGGCTTTTCGCTCGAGGGGCTCAGGAAAAGATGGTGCTCCGTCTGGGGCATATCCGAGACACGAATCATCCTACCCATTTGGCGGCCATGAAGTTTAAGGAGTTGTTGGAAGGAGAATCCAAGGGAAGATTCGAAGTGAAAATCTATCCCAACAGTCAGTTGGGAGGTCCGAAAGAGATGTTCGCTCAGATGCAAACAGGGGATCTAGAAATGGTCTATGGAGGGATCAACACCTTCGCCTGGATCAAAGGGGGAGAAGCGTTTGAAATAACTGCCATTCCCTTTCTCTTCAATTCGTACGAGCACATGCGGAAGTTCCTCCTTTCCGATTATTGGAAGCCGGTGATCCAGAAAGCGGAAGCGACCACGGGTATTAAAATCGTGAACATCAATGGAGATACCGCACCGAGGGGACTCACCACAAAGGACAGGGAAGTAAAAACAGCGGATGACTTCAAAGGTCTCAAGATCCGTACCGCCGCGAGTCCCACCGTGCTGAAGGCGATGCAAACCCTTGGCGCTCTACCCCAACAGATTCCTTTCAGCGAGCTGTATATGGCGCTGAAAACGGGGGTGGTGGACGCGCAGGAGAACGGGGTCATCGTGGTGGCAACCGCGAGTCTGTATGAAGTGCAAGGGTACTATATTAAAACCGATTACATCCGGGATATCGAAACCTTCTATATGCCGATGAGTCTCTGGAACAAACTCTCCAAGGCAGACCAGGAGATGATCTACAAAGCGACGGAAGTTGCGGGAAACTATGAAACAGAGTTGACCCAGAAACAGCTGAAGGACGCGTACAACCTAGTAAGCAAAAAAATGAAGGTGATCGTTCCTGATCTATCCTCCATCCAGAAAAAACTGGAAGGAGCCTTCGATGAATACGAGGGAACTAAGTGGCCAGTTGGAGCGCTGAAGAAAGTCCGGGAGATGCAGTAGGGATGGATTTTATGGGGGCTGAGTTTTATCTGCCCCCTTTTCGATTCTGGTAGGGAAAAAAGGAATTCGTCATGATCCTACTGTTATTTTTTCTTCTGTTTTTGTTCATAGGAATCGGGTTCAGTATCTGGACCGCGATGGGGTTGAGTGGACTGATCTATATCCTGATCCAAGGCCAAGTTTCCCTCAAAGTGTTGGTCACCAACATGGTCACGGGCGTGGATTCGGCTACCCTCGTGGCAATTCCTTTCTTCATTCTAGCTGGGGAGTTAATGAACAAATCGGGCATCACGAAAAGAATCGCGGACTTTGCCGATTTTTTCGTGGGGCGGTTCAAGGGAGGACTGGCCTACGTGGCGATCGTGGTAAACGTGATCATGGCAGGCATCTCGGGTTCGGCCGTGGCCGACGCGAGCGCCGTGTCTTCGATCCTGCTGCCCGCCATGAAGGAAAAGGGGTACGATCTTCCCTTTTCGGCGGCCATCAACGCTTCTGCTGCGGTGATTGGCCCTATTTTCCCCCCCAGCATTCCCATGATCTTCATCGGGGTAATCAGCGGTATATCGATCGGAAAACTATTCCTTGGAGGGGTGGTCCCCGGTTTGATGATGGGGGTGTTCCTTGCCATTACCGTGTTCATCGTCAGTCGAAGGAAGAACTATCCTCTTTCCACGCGAACCTTTTCTCTTCCCGAGTTTCTGGGTCTACTTCGGGATACGATCCTCGCCATTATTTCGCCTCTCATCATCATCGCCGGGATCGTGTTCGGGATCGTGACGTTGGTAGAGGTTGCGGTTCTCGCGATCGTGTACATCCTTTTTATCTCCCTCTACGTGTATCGTAGCATTTCCTACAGGGAAATCCTCGAAGTCCTGGCGAAGACTGCCGTTTTTTCCACCTCCATCATGATCATTTTCGCGGTAGTGGGCGTGTTCCAGTATATTGTGGCGTTGGAACAGTGGGGAGAAAAACTGAAATACCTCATCGCTAGCTGGCACATGAGCAAGTGGACCTTTCTTCTGTTAGTGAACCTTTTCTTCATCTTCATGGGGTGTATCCTGGACGCCATTCCCGTGATGCTGATTTTCTTTCCCGTGCTGCTTCCCACTGCCATTGGATTGGGAATAGATCCTGCCCACTTTGGGGTGATTACCGTGTTAAACCTGATGATCGGTCTCCTCACTCCTCCCATTGGAGCGCTCCTATTCCTGGAAACGAAGATCGCGAACCTTCCGTTCGCGGTACTGGTGAAAGCGGTAACCCCGTACACCCTAACCCTGTTCGTGGTGCTGTTCCTCTGCACCTATATCCCAGAGTTGGTCCTATGGATTCCTAACCTGATCTTAAAATGAGGTGAAGGATGTGGTCTCGAATTGTTAAGAATCTAATAGAAGGAATTCAATGGTTTTCCGGGGTGTTGTTCCTAATCCTCCTAGTCTTAAATGTGCTTCGGATCTTGCTCCGGTATTTCTTCGGCATCTCCTGGCTCTGGGTTCCAGACCTTTCCCGGCTTCTCTTCATCTGGATCGTGTTTCTCGGAAGCGCCTGCCTTTATGGAAAGGGGGAACACTTGCTGATGGACTATTTCATTTCCAAACTAGAACCTAAGGGTGCCCGAACACTACGGCGGTTTGTCCTGGCGGGAGAATGCGTCCTCTTTGTCGTATTGATAGGGGTGGGAATCCAGATGACGATCGTCCGGATGGGGATCCCCTTCGATACCTGGGATCTGCCCACAGGATACGCGTATCTCTCGGTACCAGTTTCCGGTGCGGTTATGTTGTTCTTCTGCGTAATGAACCTGGTAAACACGCGCTTTATCGATACAGAACCGGACAAAACAACTTGAAAGGAGAGAATCTCATGAATAAAGAATTACAACAGTACAAGGATGCCATTTTTAAAGCGATCGAACAGATCTCAGGCGAAGAGCCCGTGATCAAGGAAGCGGCTAAGGTGATGGCTAAATCCATCGCAGAGGGAAACTTGATTCACGTGATTGGTCCGGGTGGGCATTCCAACATGGCGGTGGAGGAAGTGCTGTGGCGGTCGGGAGGGCTTGTGCCCATCAACGCGATCCTGGACGCGGGAACGAACCTAATCCATGGAGCCAAACGATCCAACTACATCGAGCGGACTCCCGGATACGCGCCCAAGGTTCTGGACGCCTACGGGGTAGGGAAAAAACCAGGGGAAGTGATCGTGATCGTGAACGCGTATGGGATCAACGCCATGTGCATTGACACGGCTCTGGAAGCACGAAAGCGGAAAATGGTCTCCATCGGTATCACCTCTAGGGATTTTGCCGACCGGCTTCCCAAAGATCATCCTTCCCGGCACCCGTCCGGTAAGAACCTGTACCAGGAGGTAGACTACTTCATCAACTGCCACCTTCCCTACGGGGACGCGGTGGTGGAGGTGGAAGGATGCGCGCAGAAAGTAGGCCCTACAGCCACGATCTGCAACGTGTTCACCATCAATTTCTTAATGGTGGAGACGGTGAAGGCTCTTGTTGCCTTGGGAGTAAAGCCACCCGTGTGGATGAGCGCGAACCTTCCCGGTGGAGACGAAGCGAACCGAGCGTACGAGGAAAAATACAGACCTTTGATCAAGCACCTGTGAGGGCTACGTTTATCAATCTATATGGGGTTCGATGTGCTAAGTACCCGTTCGTTCCTTCGGTATAGAAAACACAGACGAATCGAAGTTCTCTCCTCCTAGCCAGAGATCAATCTTAGTGCCTTCTTGCGTTCGGGAAACCTCCGCATGTTTGACCTGCCATCCTACAAGATTTAGACGGGAACTACCCAGTAAATCATGGCCTGCCATAATCCCATAGTATTCAGAAAGTTCTGGTCGACGTTCAGGATTCAGGGCGGATCGGATGCTTTCTATTTCCTTTTCCGATCTTGGATTATTGTCTAGAATAGCTAAATGAATCCCATCCTGTTCCCGGTGCAGAGAAATCACCATGCGGGATGGATCACCATCCAGGATATACCTTGCTATTTCTCCGATTAGATGGAGGATGTACTCTTTCATAAGATCTCCTAAGAAAGGGTTTGCCTTGTTGTGCGGTACCACTCGATTAGAGCAACGAATAGGGCAGCAGTCAAACCACCTGAAAAGCCGTTGTTGTACAAGTCCAGACCCCCATGCCAAGCCGCTGTTCGTTCTACCATAAAGAGGTGCACGAATCCTGCCGCAATTCCAATTGTAACTCCAAATTGACCTGCTAAAGGAGCTAGGGTGGTACCGAACAGTGCCGCTAGAATAGGCCCTGGAGCTGCGAGATTTTTCCCAAAAGTAAAACAACTGAGAACCACCCCCGTAACGACAGGCCAGCAATTTTTAAGATGTTTACCGAAAGAGCCGAATCCTATTAAGGTCAACAACCCCCCTAAAACAGGACCGTTGAAGTCCCCCTTAGTAACATATACATATACACTCCCTGACAGCCCTAAAAGACCCATGTTCAGTAGAGTGCCTTCCGCGGATAGTTGATCCACAAAATCGGAGGGTAGCCGGCCAGGAAGTTTTTGGATGGATAGGAAGTCTAGAAAGGCTTTCTTATGCCCCATCAGGATGCTGCAAAGAATGAGAAAACCTGAAAGCGCGGGAATGTATAGAATAAGGGCTAGGGATGGTTCTGTATTCCAGATTACTTTAATGTCTAAATTAATTTTGGCTGCAGTAAATAGGGAGGCAACAAAGAGTCCAAAAAAACCGCAAGAGAAACCGATGTTGTATAGATTGTATCCCTGATGCAGGTGCAGCATGGAGATAGCAATAGGAGGAAGGCAAAAGCCCGTGCCAATCCCGGCTAAGACTCCCAGACTCATGGCAAGAGAACCATTAAGTCCACTCTGGAACACAAGAAAGGTCACAAGAGGGCCTAATGCAGTACCGAACAAAGCCATTAAAAGATAAGCGGCAAAAGGCTTATTCGCGACTTTCGCGGATAGATATACACCTATCATAATGGGTATACAGTTTAAAAGGGTTTTCCCGAATAAGGCGAACCCCATCATGGTAAGAATACCCGCGATTGTAGGTCCTGATAAAATAACCTTACTGAGTTTTACCACCCCTAAACCGAGAGCCGCCACAAGACCGCTGTTTACCAGAGCAGCGCCTACTCCTTCCAACGCGGTGTAGTCGGTAATAAGGCGGGCTGGCCGAGTTTGTAATGCGATCAACCCTTTTAACGTTGAATTTACCCCCTGTACCACGAAGCCGAGTAAAATTGATCCTGTAATAATGATAGATAAAATGATATAGAGGCCTGTTTCCTTGGAAGATTTCACCGGTTCACCTCCCTTGCGGCATCATATAAGTGAAATAGGAGAATTGGCAACTAAAATTGTGAAAAAAAGACTAGTTAACCCTGAGCAGGAGAAGGGTTACGTCATCCATCTGTGGAGCGCTGCCGCGAAAAGCATGGAAGTCTTCCCAAATGCGTACAAGGGAAGATTGTAAGGATTGAGAACTATCTTTTTTAAGGTAAGGCTTCAGTCGGGATAGGGAATAGGGAGTCCCTTCCAGACATTCCTGTTCCGTTAAACCATCGCTGTACAGAAGAAAAATATCTTCAGGGTGAAGACTCAGGGTAAACGATCGTAATTGAGGTTCTGGGGTTATACCCAGAGGTTGGTTAGAAACAGGAGCGGATAGGGATGCCAGTTTCCCATCCCGGAAAAAAGCCATGTGACCGTGGCCCATATCAAATACGGTGAGTTTACGATTTCCGGGATTAAACTCGGCGAAGGCCCCTGTCACATACTTTTCAGATCCAAAGGTGTTTAGGAGAAAATCGTTCAGCAAGCGGAGAAAACTCTTAATCCCTTGCTTGAAATCAAAGGATTCCAGGATGCCCGCAAGGGAGGCTGAAATGAGGCTCGCTGCGATCCCCTTGCCTGCTACATCGCAGAGGCATACCACCATTCGGGATTCTATGTTCTGCTTCAACCCAATAAAGTCTCCTCCCACTCCTTTAGCCATAGAGGATGAATAGGCTAATTCATACCCCTTATCCCGGATAGAATGTAGTTCGCGGATCAGGCTCGTTTGGATTTTCTGCGCCAATTGGATGTCCGCCGTAGTTTGGCTTGATAAGAACAGCATCAGGTCCCAAGTTGAAAAGGTCCCTATATACTGCTGGTTTTCATCTTCTACCAGATAATGCTGGTTGTAACGTACATTTTGTTTAATTTGCTCGGCCACTGTGTATACGCTTTCTGACCAAAGAAATCGATCGGTGGCATTCATCACATCTTTTGCTTGTTGTCGACTGAGGAGATCTTTTCCAAAAGGCCGGCTGACAGTTTTCAAAAGCCGTTCTCTTGGGATAATTCCCATCACCTTACCTTCCGTGTCTATAATGCCCACCGCTTCGATCCTTTCCATTTGGGTGAGGTCGTCTACGATATCCAGAATTGGATCGGTGAGGTTAGCATACCAATTCCCTGAAATCAGATTTGCGATAATCCCTTCCATTTTTGTGGTGAAAGAGGTTTGCTTTTTTACGCATTTTAGTCGATAGGCCTCTGGGGCTGTGACCTCACCGTTCAATTCCGTTTGAATCTTCTCGGTTACTAATAAATCGTTTAATTCAACCTTTTCTAGTTCCATGTCTTTCAGGTTCATTCGATGCCCATCCTACGGGTAAAGATCTTTTTAACCCCTACGGTAGTACAAGAACTGTCGAATACCACTCCGCCATTCCAGTATTCGAGGGCGGCGAATAGAGCGTTTCCTCCGTCCGTATCATCGCTTTTTTCAGTTCGGTAAGAGACGTACTGGGCCATTTCTTCATAATTCCGATTCAGAAAACATTGTACCCTTTTTCGATTGAACTCATTCCATTTTTCTATGTCTCTAAACCCTTCGCCTTCATCCTGCACGATCACGTGGGCTTCTTCCTCAGAAAAGGTAAACCACACCTTCACTTTTTTGTTTTTGTCCATCCGGTTTCCATGTTTGATGGCGTTTTTCAGAAGCTCGCTGATCTGTTGTTCTAAAAGATTTACTTCCCGGATAGAGGGAGGTGCTTTTTGAATCAAGAGCAGGGCGAAGTAACGAACCTGTCTTAGATCACTGGGAAACTCTTTGTGGAACAGCCCCTCTTTTTTCAGTAAGGGACTGTTCCCGTCAACCAAAATCGTTGGGATAGTGTCCATCATGACTCCTTGTTTTGTGGGTGAGATTTTATAGACAGGATAGCTTCCTGTATTGTTGGAGACAATGGAAGATACTCATGTAGTTTGGTCAGGGTGAGAACTTTCAGAACCGTTCCCTTTACGCTGGTAATAAAGAAGGAGAGCTTCTTTTCTTTTGCCTGGGAGTACATCCCTAAAAGCGTCCCCACCCCGGTAGAGTCGATATACTCGCAGAACTGGAAATCCACAATGATCCGCCCAATTCTTTTTTCTATCAGCTTAAGGTACAGGTTTTTTAGCTGGGATGCATTGTGAAGATCCATTTCTCCATGCACCTCCACGATGTAAATGTCCTCATGGCGCTTTAGTTTCAATTCCATAGTTCCTCCCCCTTACCGGAACTTCAGAACCACAAGACTCACATCATCCTGCGGAATCTGTTCTTTCATGAATTGAGAAAAAGATTCTTTTACTTTATTGAGGATTATCCCGCAGGTCGTGAACTTGTTTTCCCATAAAAGGTCTTCCAATCTACCCCCTCCATAAATCTCCCCTTTTTCGTTCAGAGCTTCCACTAGCCCATCGGAAAAAAGGACCCATAGGTCTCCGCTTTCAATCGAAGTTGTATGGGAAGTATACATATGGTTTTTTTCTATTCCCAACGGAAGGTCTCCCTCTAAATCTTGAATGCTACCCTGGTTCAAGGATAATTTCTTTGCTCCGCTTGTGCCGGCCTTCGCATATTTGAGACGTTTTTGTTTCAGATCGAAGTATAGAACTGTAAGAGAAGCAAAATAGTCTTTCTGGAAGAAGGCGCACAACACACGATTAATTCTATTAAGGATTGACGCAGGATCTTTATATAGAAAAGCGGTGGTGTGGATAACCGATTTAACGATAACCATAGTCAGGATAGCGTCAATCCCCTTGCTTGTAACCTCTCCATGGAAAATCACGTACTCAGATTTGTTCCGGACTAGAAAATCGAGATAATCGCTATTGATCCCTAGTTTTGGACGGAGCCAATGTTCAATACATACATCCGCGGCGTCTTGTTTTTTGACCCGCGTAAAAGAGTTTTGTAGCTCTTGTACATATTCACTCCTATTCCTCTCATTCTGTTCTTTTGCCATTTCCGAAAGATCCTGGACCAAGCACAGTCCCTTATTCACGGCTGTAGCAGCTTCTGTCATATAGGGTTTCCACATATCCTTCCGCGCATTCTTGGATGCGTATAGGTGAAGTAAAAAGCCTATCTTTGTGTTTTGATCTTGTAAGGGAAAGGTTATATACCAGCTTGAAGCAAGGATGGAAATGGAGGAGGAGCTTTTTTTTAACAGATCTTCGTGCCTTAGTGTGCCAGGGAACGGAGGGTGTGTAGGATCTTCTAACCAGGAACCCTTTAGAGCGAGATTTTCATAAGAAAAATCAGTATAGAAATACACTGCTGCGCCACGGGCAGAAAATGTCTCTCCCCACCAATAAGTTAGATTGTTGTAGGGGAGGGAATCTTTTCCCTTTGCTTGTAGAGCTTCTCGGAATAGATCAGGTAGGATTCGATAGAAATGATTCAACTTCTTATATAGGCGGATGTGCTTTTTGTTCCAGAACACATCAATTCTGCCAATGAAATAACCAAGGAATAATCCTGTTATTAGAAGTCCAATTTCTATCCACATAATGTCAAAATGCAAATCTAAGGTGTATGAAGGTATTACCGGAAAGACTGTTGGTTACAAAGGCATTAAAAGAGATTCCTAATCGGTTACACTCTTCTTTTAAGAAGGAAAGATAATACAAGCCTAAAGAGAACACTTCAGTATCCTTCAGGGCGTGCGAATCATAGAACTCTTTCAATGTTTTAGGATTTAGTTCTGCATTCGCTCGGGACACAATCTTTGTTCCGAGCTCTCGGTTGGCTGTTTCCTGATCGCATACGATAATGGAAAGTCTGGTTTTTTCTCCTGCTACAGACCGTATGGGATGAATCTGATAGAGAACGCTTATATAGGTGGATTCTGGAGATTCGAATTTTCTCCTGGAACTTCTAAGCTTTTTAGCGAAGGGTTTCACTTGGAGAAAACTCACGAGTTCTAAAACCAACAAACTTATATATTCACTAATATAGGTTCGGGTGATGGATGTGATTAAGGTATCGATGAGGGTATTCAATATAGGTATGATTTCTGTCGTATTTTTTCGGGTGGTTAACAAAAACCATACTAATGGGCGTAAGTTGTCAAGGAACTTTTCCATCATTCCTTCATATAATGCCATGTCTTCCCGTACCACTCCTTTTCTTATTCCTTGCCTGGTGGAGGAAACGAGGAATTCTCGCATAACCTGTACTTCTTCCTTATGGTTTTTAAGATGGTTCTGTATGTGAGGAGAACTCCCTTCTGTTTTTTGATCGATTGGATATTTGGGATGAGTTCGATTCCATATTTTAACGATATCGGACTCACAAATCAAATCCCACACGTTTAAATCAAATTTCAAATAGAGCATGCTGTAGGTAATAAGTTTGGAAAGATCAAGGATATTGCGCCGGTCTATCGCGACATTTTCCGTGTTAATCTGGATCGTGGATACATATTGCTGTAGAATCAACTTCTGCAAAATGGCTGGGTTGTAGTTTTTCATTTCGATGCCGAACCGCTCTATACCATCGGCAACTAAAAATCGCTTTGGTGAAACCTTTCTACGGGAAAACTCTTTCATGCCATTTACGGAGAGGAGGACTTTGGTGCCTATACGGATCTGTTCTTTCCCTTTCCTCTTCCCGTTCTCAACTGCCACGTCCATGGTTCCAAAAGATAAGAGATAAATGATGAAAAAAATGTTAATAACATGTTAGAAAACGCTAAAATTGTGCATGTTGACAGAGAATAAATGACATACTATGTTATTAATATGATTCAGCATAATTCAGACTTGTTTCATTGGCCCATTGTTACTGAAGAGGATGAACAAGCGGTTTTGGAAATCCTCCGAGCGGGCAAAATGAGCGGGACGGACATTACTAAGCAGTTTGAAACCGAGTTCGCGGCTTGGATAGGGGTGAAGCATGCGCTCGCGGTGTGCAACGGAACGGCAGGTCTTTTAGCGGCCCTCTGGGCATGTGAAGTAGGAGCTGGTGATGAGATAATCTGTCCTTCCATGACCTATTGGGCCAGCGCGGCGCCCGCTTTGATGCTAGGAGCGACGGTACACTTTGCCGATATACATCCCGATACCCTTTGCGTGGATCCAGCGGATATCGAGCATCGGATATCCTCTCGAACTAAAGCTATCATGGTGGTGCATTACGCGGGTCATCCCTGCGATATGGACGCGATACTACCAATTGCCCGGCGTTATGGGGTTCGCGTAATAGAGGACGCTTCTCACGCACAGGGAAGTTACTACAAAAGTAGACTTTGTGGATCGTTGGGGGATATCGCAGTGATGAGTTTGATGGCAGGTAAAAGCTTCGCGATAGGCGAGGGCGGAATGATTTTGACCAACGACCGGCTATTGTACGAACGGTGCGTCGCCTTTGGTCACTACGAACGCACGGGGGTCCCTAGCCGATGGAACCCGCCGGACGACCAGATCACAGACCCTTTCTTATCCCAATTCCGGGGCATTCCCTTGGGAGCGGCTAAGCACCGGATCAATCAGACCTGTAGCGCGATGGGGCGAGTCCAGCTTAAATACTACATGAAAAGAATCCAGGAAATTCAAGACGCCCTCAATTACTTTTGGGAAGGATTAAAAGACCTGCCTGGTATCCGACCGCATCGCATCGATCCCTCCATCGGTACCATGGGGGGATGGTACTTTCCCCATGGATTATACCGAAGGGAAGAGATTGGTAACGTGCCATGTGGCAAATTTTGTGAAGCTGTCCGGGAAGAAGGAGACCAGAACTGTTGGCCGGGAGCCAACAGTCCCCTACATCTACATCCGTACTTTCACGAAGCCGATATTTTCCGGCAGGGGAACCCTACAGTTATAGCCTTTGGACAGAGGGATGTGCGACAGGGACCAGGGACCCTTCCGGTTTCGGAACGGATAGAAGAGATTTGTTTTTCGGTACCTTGGTTCAAGCACTTCTGGAAACAAGAAATCGATCCCTATATCGAGGCTTACCGCCGGGCCTTTTTAAGGGTAAGGCGAACTTAGTTCTAAGAATGGAGACCCCCCTAACCCTAACGGAGGGTTTACGGGCGAATCTATCCCATGGGGTTTATTATCCTTTTAATCCAGTAAGGGTCATCCCCTCGATGATGTTGCGCCGTAGAATCAGAAACACAATAATGATAGGGAGGATGCTGATGGTGCTTCCGGCAAGGACACCTCCATACTCGATGGTGAATCGTTGTTGAAACATGGCCAATCCCACTTCCATCGTGTACATTTCCCGACTCGTGGCAAGGATCAACGGCCAAATAAAGGCCATCCAGGCTTGCATGAAGGCAAGGATTCCTAATGCCCCAATCGCTGAGGCGGAAAGGGGTACCACGATGATGCGAAAAAGCTTCCATTCAGAACATCCGTCGATCCTACCGGCGTCCAGCAATTCGTCCGGTATGGAAGACCCGATGCTCTGGCGCATTAAAAACACCCCGAAGCTCATAACAGCGTAAGGGAGGATCATTCCCTGGTAGGTGTTGATCATCCGGAGATCCTTCACGATCAAGTACAAAGGGATTAGGTAGGTTTCGAAAGGCACCATAGCGGTAGCCAGGATCAGGATGAAAAAGAAGTTTTTCCCGGGGAAAGAGTACTTGCTGAACACGAACCCCGCCAAAGTGCTGGTGAATAGGATCAATAGGGTGGAAACGGAGGATACCAGGAGACTGTTGAAGAAGAATCGCACAAAAGGAGCCTTCTCCGCCAGGGTCAAGTAATTTTCCAGGGTTGCCTGTTTGGGAAAAATCGTGGGGGGCCAGGCTATAATTTCGGGTGGAGGTTTGAAGGAACTTCCCACCATGTACAGGAAGGGGAGTACCATGATGCCGGTTCCTAGAAGGAGTAAAGCCTGGTATGAAAGCCGGAACCATCGCGTTTTGGTAGGAATTACCTCTGCCATTTCACGCCTCGGATTTTACGATTTTGAATTGCGCCAGGGTCAACAGAAGGATGATAAGAAACAGGATAACGGCTTCGGCAGAAGCATATCCCATGCGGGAATATCGGAAGGCATTCTCCCAAATATCGTACACTAGAACCCGCACCGTGTTGCCCGGCGCCCCTTGAAGACCCGTGGTCATTACGTACACCTGAGTGAACACATTGTAACTATTGATGGTGGTAACCACAATGATAAAGAGCAGGATGGGTTTAAGCAAGGGAAAGGTAATGTATCGGAATAGCCCGAACCCCATGGCCCCGTCAATCCGAGCGGCCTCATAATACATGGATGGTATGTTCCGCAGCCCCACGAGGAAGATCATCATGTTATACCCCACCACTTTCCACACGCTCAGGATCACGATGGCCCACAGCGCGATGTCCGGATACACCAGCCAACCGATGGGTTTAATGCCGAACCAGAAAAGGATGTAATTCATCAAACCATAAGATGGGTCATAGATCCACTTCCAAATGATGGCAACGGGCACCATGGGGGTTATCACGGGGAAAAAGTAGATTGTCTCGTAGAGCGGAGATAGAGTGCTTTTCCGGTACATCAGGAGGGAAAGAAGCAAGCCCATTGAAACGCTCAACGCTACCGTGGCAAAAGCAAAGAGGGTGGTGTTTTTCAAGGCTAATAGAAATAGATCGTCTGAGAGCAAATTCTTAAAATTGTCCAGTCCGATATAGTTGCTCTTGAGGCTAATCAGGCTCGCGTCGGTAACGGACAAAGCGAAGGTGCGGATAATCGGAATGACCCGAATAATAAGAAATATACTGAGGATGGGAAGGAGGGCTAGGTAACAGAAGGTTCTTCGTTTTCGTTCCAAGCTCCATGTGCGTTTTTTTTCTACCATAGCCCTGCCTTCCCTGTTACCTCCTCCCATAATCGTGGCAACTCCAAGGAAGGAGGATCTGTTTCTTTTTTTACTCCGCTAGCTTACCCGCGCGCTTAAGAATCGAGTTTGTTTCTGCTGCGGCGTCCGAGAGAACTTTCCGTATTCCAGCGGGATTATCCACCAGCGAAGAATCAAGGAACGCTTTTACCATTCGTTCCGCGAACTTGGTCAGGATTTCATCGTATTCCGGTAGAGTTGGATACGTGTAGATCTTGTAATCGGGATGACTAAACAGGAAAGCTTTGTATCGGGGCTCTTTGTCAAGGCTCGCTTTTAAATCTGCATCCATCCGTTGAGGCAGCCAGCCCGTTGTATCCAGAAGGTAACGAAGATTCTCGTCCGTATTGAGGAAGAGGATAAAATCCCAAGCAGCATCGGGATTCTTGCAACTTCGAGAAACGTATAAGTTCACGCCTGTCGCTAAATCTCCCCACCGGACTCCCTTGGGCATGGGCGCCGTGTCATAGTTCAGATCGGGTGCCTTTTTCCGGGTGTCGCCAATCACCCAAGATTCCCGGGCGAACATGGCAGTTTGCCGAAGCTGGAACGCCTCCGCGTCATGCTTGATCTTGTGATCGTCGGTTTTGTACTTCCATACCATGTCAATGTACATCTTGAGGGTGTTGTATCCTGCCTCATTGTCGTAACCCGCTTTCCACTTGCCGTTGGGCATTTCCTCGATGATAGATCCACCAAAGGGGTATAAGTACATCCAGAACTTTTCCCCCACCCCAGAACCACCGCCGGAAAGCCGCAGGCTCAAGCCGCTCCGAACCAGGTTCCCCTGCGCGTCCCGTTTCGCCAGCTTTTGGGCGTAGCTGATCATTTCGTCCATGGTGGTAGGCGCACCAGGCAGCCCCGCCTCCTTGAACATGTCTTTATTCCAAAAAATAACGTGCCTTCCCTGGAAATAATTCAGCCCATAGTACTTTCCATCCGGTCCTTTATTGGCTTTAACGAGGGCCTCGGGGAAGCGGCCAGGTTTGGTCATGTAATCAACCACTCTTTGGGGAGCGGGAGGAATCAAACCCGCTGAGATAAACTTCTGCACAGGGTAGGGGGAAGCTTCAATAATATCGGAAGCTTGGTCTGCTGGAATGGTGGCAGACAGTTTCTGTTCAAACTCCCGCAAGGGATGCGTTAACACTTTAATCGTGATGTTGGGGTTCTGTTTGTTGTAGTCAGCCGCCACTTTTTCGTACACAGGCTGGATCTCGGGCCACCCTCCCCACAAGGTAAGAGTGATTTGCTGTGTCGCTTGGCTTTTCTCGGTTTTACCTCCTGCAGAAAGAGGTAATATGGTTAGACTCAGAATGAATCCAACCACCAGAACCACCTTAATAACCTGTTTCATATTAACCTCCTATGGATTAATAACTAGTTTAGAGAATAACCTGAAAATCTGGTGTCGACAAGGTCAAAAACCTTACATGCGGAAGGATCGAAGTTGCTTATAGATTGCTTCCAAGAGCTCCATTTCCGTATCCGGATGGAAAGGCGCAGGATATCCGTAGTACTTGTACGCTTCCCTGCTTTCATAGCCTCCTTCTTCCAGCGACGCCCGTGTGGGTATATATCCCACGGTTCCGTTGGCATAACAGGCTACGGACGTGTAAAGAAACGGACTCTGGGCTTTTATGGAAAGTCCCGTGGTGCAGAAGAGCTCTCCGGGTATGAACAGGAAGACCGCTTCGCCTATCTTTAGCGCGTTGAGGTCTCGTGCGATTGCGGGGTTTAGTCCTATCGAGTGAGAATCGCTATTCCTTAGTCGTTTTTCAAGATCCTCGGCCCATGCGCGAAACACGAGGGCTTGCTTCAACGGATCGATGTGCGAATGATTTAACTCATCCTTTCTTGCAGAGAGGGTTTGAATCGCTTCTTCCAGCAAGTTAAGTTCCCTTTGGATTCCCCGTAAGGAGGGAAGGGGATGAAAACGGAACTGAAAAGGGATAAAGACAAACCTTAGTTCCGGCTGAAGCTCAAATCTTGTTCCTGTGGAGGTAGCTTGCCAAGCCGCTTTGGCTAAAGTTTGGCCTAACTGCTCGATATCCGTTTCCTCCCCCTCTTTGAAGTTACCTTTGTCATCGAACACGGCGGGTTTCACGTCGCCGCATGCACCCTGTAAAAAAAGAAACACGGGTTCTTCTCCAAAGAAGTTAGCGGCATGCCGGAGCATTCTGCCTGGATAATCAGCCGAAATCTTATACGAATGAACGGAAAGCGTCGTTGGATGCATGGAGTAATGAAAGATGCCTCCGATACAGGTACCGTTTAACGTGTGGAATAGAAGGATCGTGAGGTCGGGATCTACGGGTCCCGCTAGGTTTGGAGCCATCACGATCTTTCCCCCTATCCGTTTTCGCCGGTTGCAGGACACCTTTACCTGTGTCCGGAACGCGCTAACTGTGCACGGAACGGCTTTTCCCCGCAAAAAGCGGGCGGCTTCGCTTAAACTTCCCTTTAATTGGTTCATGTAATCCTGATCTGCGGGTATCCCCGCAAAGGATAGGGTGGCGGGTCCCGTATGGGTATGCGTAGTGGTCAAAAGAATTCGGGGCGAAGAAATACCTGTAGTCGCCCCAAGTTCCCGCTGAATCAGGTCAGCTTCCTCTTTACCAAACTCCAATAGGTCGCAATTCACGAGGAGAACTTCTTCCCCCTCACACCGGATATAGAGTAGACGCCCCCACAAAGGATCCAGCACTCCCTCAGCAGGTTTATCTCGGTTAAGGTGACCGGCGAATCGGGAGCCGAGAGGGGGAGTAATTTCAACCCGATGTAAAGCGATGTAAAGGGTATTCATCTCAGAACCCAAAGATCACGATCACGCCCAACACCATAGTCACTACCGAAGCGATGTTTCCAATGATGTTCAAGGTGCGGGATAGGTTGTACACGAAGTCGTTGGTCTCCACGTAGATCTTATCTTCTGGTTCGATGAACTCATCCTTCTCTTTCTTACGCTCGTCTTTGGAGGTGATTTCGAGGGCTTCTCTAGAGTTCCTGCTCTTATCGATCCCCCCAGCCAGATTCACATAGTATCTCCAAGTTCTATCGGGAACATACGGATACCGGCCCGGGTTTTGGACAGCGCCGGAGACTGTCACAAAATATTGGCGAAAGGGAATGATGACGAAATCTCCATTCAGGAGTTCAACGTCCACTACTCCCTCTCGCATCAAAAGCAGGTCTTCGATGTTTACGGGTATGCGTAGCTCTCCCTCTTTTGTAGAACGACGGATGTACGCTTTAGAAAGATCGGAGACCTGGGTAAAGTGCTCCTTCAAGGCCCGAATCGCCGTGGATAGCCTCGTGCCGGGGGTGAAAGAGTACCGGAGTTGGTTGGTGACCTCATACTCTGTCGGTGGAATGGCGGCACCTCCCTGCACACTGACCGCTCCTTCAAAAAATACTACCGCCCGTTTTTCCAACATAGAAGGAATCGTTACCCGATCCAGGTGACTCAATTCGATGTCTGGCCAACGGTCTAATTCTGTAACAGCAATATAGCGGGCTTCACCGAGGGGGGAGGCAGGTGAGACAGGTCGCTCGATGAGAATCTGGGTCCTGTCCGCTAAAGGAGTAAGTCCATCCCCGTAGAGTTCGATCAATTGGGCCAGGCGGTCCGAAGGTAATAGTTGGTAGATACCGGGACGCCGTACTTCACCGGAAAGGGTAACTTCTTTTCCTACCCGATGCACCCGTATCCGATCTCCCGCTTTTATATACGGATCCTGATCAGTCCTTCCGGCCCGTTTCGCCAAGAATAGATCACATTTACGCGCGTTCCCTTCCGTGTCTATTACCTCTATGTCTCTCTGGGAAGCGAAAGAGGTGATCCGATTTCGTACGATGTCGGAAAGACGGGTGAGCCCCCACGCTATTACCGGCCCTTCTTCCAGGACTTCCCCCTCCAGGTGCACCAAGAACAAACCCGGAGATTTCAGCTCAATGATGGGTCGAGTGTTGGGATCTACCGATCGAAACATCTCTTCAGTGCGGCTTCTGAAATTGGAAAGGTCTGTGTTTTTGACTTCCAGGGAGCCGAACATTCCTAAGGAAACTTTGTAATCGGATCCCACGACGCAGTCTAGGGAATGTAAAGAACCTTGGATTGAATAAAGTATTTGGTACCGGTCTCCCGGGGTCACGAGGTAATGGGGATTTGAAAGGGCAAGGGACACGCGTTCCGGTAAGGGGATATCCAAGACGGATTGCGCGGGGATAGGGATCAGACGAAGCAGCGTTATGAAAAATATAAAAGGTAAGGTATGTATTAAACGAATCATCAACTATAACTATGCTTAAAAATTGAGTTACCTTCAAGAGACACATATAAATTAAAGTTGACTAATTTAATAATAATAACGATATTCCTAATTAGGCTCTTTAAAAATACTTTAAAAAATTAAAGAAGGAGATGAACATGAAAAAAGTAGTGTTTGTAGTTGCGTTTGCATGGGTAGTTTCCCTTGTGATCGCGGTAAGTTTGTTCGCCCAATCGATAGACCCCATGGCGCGGGGTCGCCGAAACGTTACCTATCCAGCGGCGGATGGTACATTAATACAAGGATACCTGGCAGTCCCGGAAGGACAGGGCCCTTTCCCCGCCGTACTATTGATCCATGAATGGTGGGGACTGAATGAAGATACCACGATCTTGACCGATGCTCTATCGAAGGAAGGCTTTGTGGTGTTGGCCGCTGACGCCTTCCGGGGAAAAGTGGCACGGGAAGCTGCTGACGCTCGCAAACAGACTATCGAGACTCCAGCCGCGCAGATCGCGTCGGATTTAGACGCGGCTCACCATTTTCTGGCTGCGCATCCTAAGGTCAGAAAGGACAAAATCGCCGTGTGGGGCTTCTGTTTTGGAGGAACCCAATCGATGCGGATGGGCGCCCGGAACCCAGGACTCGCGGCTGTGGTGATTTTTTACGGAGGGGGGCCTTTCCAGAGCGCGGCGGATCTGGGAAACATGGACAAGGCGGGACCGGTTTTAGGGATCTACGGTGAAAAAGACCAGGGGATTCCCGTGGAACAGGTTCGCAAGTTCGAAGCGGCCTTGAAGGAACGGGGGATTCGTAACACGATCACCCTCTATCCCGACGTGGGACACGCCTTTGTGAAGAGCACTACCTATAACAAGGGTGGCGCGCCTGAACAGGCTTGGAGACAAGCGGTTAATTTCTTGAAAGAGAATTTAAAGTAAAGGTTTTTTAAAACTGTTTTTAAGCCCCTGCTAGTAGAAAAGCAAACAGTATATCGTTGATGTGAGGGTCGCTATTGGCGGCCATTTTTATTCAGCTTTTTATACATAATACAATCCCCCTACACACCACTTATTTACGTTCTTAAACATTATCATATTTATCATAATATCTCACATGTTGAAATTGAGAAAAATCGTGTTAATATAAAAAATTGTATTAGGAGGAATGTATCACCGATGCTGACAAACGGACAAAAACTATACCAGAGATTAAAGAAGGTACGTGGATTTTACAGGGTACAGGCAAAAACGGAACAGTTTATGTTGATAGTCAACTAAGACTGCGCATTGCACTGAATGTTACGGGTATCCCTAATGGTACCTACTCATTAAAAGTATATATAACATACATGGATTCTAAACCTGAAACTCTTTCCTATACCATCACGATCAATATCAGTGAGTCGAGCGGTGATACAGGGGGTGATACAGGCGGGGGTACTTCATACCTCTACGAGGAAACCTTCGACACGGTCACGATCACTACGAACACAGACGCCTCATACTGGTACAAGCCTTCAGGATGCACGGGCACGGTACAGGTGGTGAACGACCCCACGGGGGCGGGAAAAGGAAAGGTGCTGGAACTGAAAGATACCATTACCTCTAATGGAGACATGGGGGCCATCGTGTATTCTCCCGTGATCGACGCGTTGAAGAACGAGAACATCGTGGGTAAGAAGTTGGAACTGGATTTTTACTTTGCAAATGATTTTTCTGGCCGGTGGTTCCTCTTAGCCAAGACCCACCAGCAGGCTTTTATCATGCACGACCCGAATGGATTTGTTGACGCATACTCTGGCCAGCATAGTTATATAAGTATACCTTTTAACACCTGGCTCAAACTCAAGGTAGAGTTCCAGAGCGGAAGCTACAATGTGTACGTGTACAACGGGGAGACCCTCGTGGGACAGATTCTAAACAAACCAAACAACACCGAGACCTATGATGGGAACGAGGCATTCCTCAACTCCACCACAGCGGGGAACGGCAGGTTGTTCTTCGGAAGCTGGTTCAGTTACCCGGGATGTCCTGATAACTCCTACGGTCATACCTACATCGACAATATCCGGGTGTACTAAAGGCCAATTGACGCTATGAATCGGAGGGGGCGGGACAGACCCCCTCCATCATATTCCCTCGTTCAGCGAACTGTTGCCAGAAAAGGTCGCATTCCTCCTCTGAAGCCTGAGCGTCGGTCAGGAGCAGGGTGTTTAAGGGTTCAATGGATTCAAGGCTTCCTGGTAGTTGGGCTAAGGGAAGAATCCGAGGGGAGGGTACGGGGGAAAGGGTGGAGGCTGAGTAGGTAAGGCAAGAAATCCCATCCGCGATGCGGGATAGGGAGATAATTCCCCTCGCGGCCTGAGCCAAGGGGCTGCGCCTTTCATTCCCTAGGTCATACACATAGAAGGGGAAAGGCTCTTCGCAAAAGGCAGCCCCAATGGCATAGGTGGTAGGACCGAACCGCGTGGGTGGGTGCCCGGGATGGTAATGGCCACTGAGAGAAAGAACAACTCCTTCACGGAAGTTCCTTTCTAAAATATCTTTCGAGTTCCTATACGCATGGGGGTACGTTTCGTTCAAGGTAGGGGTGATCACGTAATGCTGGACATGGACAATTAACCCTGATCCAAGCGATGTGTCTTGATACAACTGATAATCTCGCACGGGATAGTGCTCTGGATCCTCCCGGTCAAAGGGAAAAGTTTTCATGATGATGGTGTCGACTTCCGTGGAAAATTCGGAAAGCAGGGCCGGTGTCCCGAACACTTCCCTACAGGTCGCTTCGTCGTCGTGATTTCCCCATAGTACTAGGTAATCGATAGAGGACGCGTCCAGTAGCTTGCGGATCTTAAGATAATCCTGTTTGGCGAGTTGCAGGGTCGCGGTATCCCGGCGCTCGATCGCGTAAAAGGGCACATCCACAAGATCCCCCGTCACGACCAGAAGATCCGGCTTGATTTGATCTTTTAAAAAAGCGAGGGTAGCTTCCAGTAGACCTAACACGTGGCGGCTTCTCCGTTGGGAGAATCGGGAAGTGTTGGGAAGGTTGGCCCGGGCGTGGAGGTCTGTGATCTGCGCGATTCTCATAGGGGGTCCCTTGGGTTAGGCCTTCAAGCCCGTGGTCATGAAGCTTTCCACGAAGGCTTTCTGGAACACCAGGAAGAGGAGGACGAGGGGCGCCGCGACGAGAAGAGTAGCCGCCATCAGATCGTTCCACGCGGCGGCGCTTTCGGAGGATTCGGCGAACATGGCCAAGCCCACGGTCAACACCCGGGACTTCACCGTGTCAGTTACGATCAAGGGCCAGAAAAACTCGTTCCAGTGAAAGTTGATGCTCACCAGGGCGAAGGCGGTATAACTGGGTTTCACTAAGGGAATGGCGATCTTAAAGAGGTAGTATTCGATACTGGCTCCATCCATCACGGCGGCTTCTTCCATTTCAGCGGGAATGGATCGAAAGGCTTGGCGCAGGAGGAACACGCCCATGGCGCTAGCCACGTAGGGCAGAGAGATGGCCGTAACCGTGTCGAGAAGCTTCAGGTTCTTGATGATAATGTAATTGGGCACCACGAGCGTTTGAGGAGCGATCATCAACTGAAGGAGTAAGAGAGTAAAGAGGAGATCTTTCAAAGGAAACCGGAACCGTGCGAAGGCGTAGGCGGCGAAGGTAATGGTAAAAAACTGCACGAAAAGAAGTCCGAACACGAACTTTACCGTGTTGAGAAAGTACTTGTCGAAGGGAATGATGGATAGGACTTCCCGGAAGCTATCCAACCGGAACGCCTTCGGGAATAAGGTGATATCATGAAAGATTTCGCTCTGGGTTTTGAAGGCGGAAGTAAGCATCCAGAGAAAAGGAAAAACGATAAGGAAGGCGCAGAGAATCAACACTCCATGATAGATCGTGCGTTCCAAAGTTTTAGGCCGAACCATTCGTTTCACTGCGCTGATATTCATGCGGTTTCTCCCGATTCATAGTACACGCGAGGCTCCACAACTTTGAAGAAGAACAAGGTGATCAGCAGAAGAAGGGTTACAAGGAACACCGTGAGTGTGGAAGCATATTGAAAGTTCCAGAAGGAGAAGGCGTTCTGATAGATGTAATACACGATGAGGTTGGTTGCGTTACCGGGGCCACCCCTGGTCATCAGGTATACTTGGTCCACCGCCTGGAAAGAGTTGATCACCGCGATAATCAGAATGAAAAAGCTGGTGGATGAGATCATGGGAAGCACGATATGATAGAACCTTCGAACAGGACCCGCTCCGTCCAAATAGGCGGATTCTAAAAGACTTTTCGGGATTGCCTGAAGGGCGGTGAGAAAGATCATCATGTAGTATCCCACATACTTCCAGATACCCACGATGACGATGGAGATCAAAGCGTACTGGGGATCACCAACCCATTCGATGCTTTTTCCCCCCAAGATTGTGATGAAGCGATTGATGATCCCATAGGTGGGCAGAAACAGGTACAACCAGATCATGGAAGCGGCGGCCATGGGAATCACCGTGGGGTAGAAGAAGGCGGTGCGATAAAAAGCGGAACCCGAGAGCTTCCGATTCAGCAGGAGGGCTAACCCTAAAGCGAAGAGCATCGTAAGGGGCACGGTAAGGATGGAGTAGAGTAAATTATTCCACAGGACCGTATGGAATACGGAATCTAGAGCCAAACGCTCGTAGTTTTTCAGCCCCACGAAATAAATGAGGTTTCCCCGTCGTTCGGAAAAACTATCGATAAATGAAGAAAGATACGGGAAATAGGTAAAAAAGAAGAGGAAAAAGAAAGTAGGAAGAAGGTATAAAAAGATTCGAAGCCGGTTCTTTGAGCGTTTACGCATGTGTCCCCTTTTAAAGCTACCTTCCATTTCGGGAATAGGATACCCAACAAGCCGCCGTTCCGCAGGAACGGCGGCATCTAAAAAAACCTTTACTTTTTGGAATACGGTTCCAGGATTTTATCCACTTCTTTCTGCAAATTCACTAACCCCTGATCGAGGGGAACTTTCTGCAGAAGTACATCGGCGATGAAGGTTTTCAAGGTCTGGCGAATCTGGCTATTGCTATAGAAAGCCATCTCTTTTTCGGCGAACTGGAGTTGCTCGGAGATTGCCTTATAGTGAGGGTACTTCGCCATGTAGTCCTTCATCCTCTGGGTGTTGTAAGCCGCCTTCTGTGCGGGAATATAGCCCGTTCCTTCCGTCCATCGGGCGCAAACTTCAGGGCTCGCCATCCACTTAGTGAAGACCCAGGCGGCATTTTTTTCGGCGGGTTTCAGTCCTTTAAAGATGTAGAGGTTTCCGCCTCCGGTGGGGAACGCGTTTCGTACATTCCCCGGCATCGTGGTCACCCCAAAGGGGAATTTGGCTGACTGGGAAACAAAGGTGAAGCTACCAGAGGAGTTGATCATCATGGAGGCTGTTTCTGCCACGAAGTCTTGGGATGCGGGTCCATAGAACCGCTGCGCAGGCATCACCTTTTTCGCGTTCACCAGGGTATTCCAGTATGAAAAAGCTTTTTTCGCTTCCGGTGTGTTGAAGAAGGCTTTGGTTCCTTCCTCATTGGCATAGGTTCCGCCCGCCTGCAGGATCAGACCCTGGATCGTCCAGGTATCTTCGGTGATATCCTCGTATCCCCACCGGACAGTTTCTCCTTTTTCGTTCCGTTTGACCAGTTTCTCGGAGAAGGCGATCACCTCATCCCATGTCCTGGGTGGTTTTTCAGGATCTAGACCCACTTCGGAAAAATGTTTCTTGTTCCAATACAGTGCGGGAATGCTTCTCTGGAAGGGAACGCTCCACACCTTGCCTTTATGCATGGAGTTCTTCATGAAGCCTGGGAAGAAGCCATCGGTAAACCCTTTATCTGGGCCTGTCATGAACTGATCAATGTCTTCTATTAGGTCTTGATCCAGGAACTCCAAGAGGGAAATACTGGTGGCCACGATCACCGCCGGTGGATTCCCTCCCTTAGCTGCGGTGATGGCTTTTTGAACAGTTTGGTCGTAGTTCCCGCTGTATACAGCTTCCACTTTAATATCTGGGTGCGCCTTGTTGAACTCATCCACGATTTCGCTCATCAGCTTTGCTTGGGGCCCAGCCACCTGCACGGGGAAGAAGAACTTCAAATCCACCGGACCTTTTGGTTTTTCCTTCGCACCCGCCGCAAAGAGAAGAGCACCGATGAGTAGAAGGGCTACTAGCAGCCCTGAACGTATTATAGATCTTTTCATAGTATCGTTCCTCCTATCCTAGAAGCATAAAGGTCTTCAATTATGGAGGTCAAACCTCAAAGTGTACGTTCCCTATACTCTCGTTGCAGTATGGATGTACTTAAAGTATACTTTCCCCGTGTGGGTAAGTGGAATCCTGTATAGCATTCCGATCACCCTCGAGATTACCTCTCTCGGGCTGTTCCTTCTTCAAAAACCCTGGATCGTGAGGGATCCGTCTTTTTTCCGTCAAGGGTTGATCCTCTATGCTATTCTCATGATATGCCAAGGACTATTGGCAATCTTTCGCGGGAGTCGGGAGCGTTTTGTCACTATTTTAGTATTCTTCTGCGCTGCCTTTGTGCTAGGATACCCGATGGGAGAGGATATTTTCTGCGAACTCTCACTATATGCGGCTGGGTTATTCAACCTTGGAATCTTTTTTCATGGACGAGTGGGCATTGGGATTGGTATGGGTCAAATCTTGGCTAGCATTTATCTCCAACAAGAAGCTAGAGTGTGGGGAACTCTGATACCCTCTCCCCCGACGAGTAGTGTATTCTTCCTGGTTGTATGGGAACTGATGATTCTGCTGCTATCCCAGGGGCTATCCAGGTTACTAAAAGAGGTTAAAAATGGAAAAGATCAGTTGGATCAATTGACTTCGATGGTGCGAAATCTGACAAAAGCGAATGTTAGTTTCCAGGAATACGCCGATACCATCGTGGAAACCTCTTTGCAGCAGGAGAGGAAACGGATCTCGAGGGAACTACACGATACGGTTGGGTATTCTCTAACCAATATCCGGATGTTGATGGAAGAGGCGATCGGGCAGTATGACGGTAGCTCGGAGGATTTCATTCAGTTACTGGTCGATACCCGTAATCAAGCCATGACGGCCATGGAAGAAGCCCGTTTGGCTTTCAAAGCCCTACGCTCAATGGAAGCGGACCAGACATCCGTGGACCTTCGTTCCATCCTGCGTCTAGCGAAAGCCTTCTCCGACGCTACCCACTTGCGGGTATCGGTAGATTTTTCCAACGCTCGTCCTTCCTATGGAAACAGTATCGATCATTTCCTCTATCGGTTCGTCCAGGAGGGGATGACCAATGCGTTGCGTCACGGGAGGGCCACGAGGCTAGAGATCTATCTCCATGAGGAGGGGGATCGTTTGCAGGTATCGATGATCGATAATGGCGTGGGTGGGAAAGTGATCCAGGAAGGATTAGGTCTAGGGGGAATGAAGGAACGGATCCATGAGCTCGGGGGAGAGCTTTCAGTGGGGAATGGGAATCACGGGTTTTCCCTCTATGTTACTCTTCCCCTGAAGGGAGTTACTAATGGCAGGTAAACGGATACGGGTAATCCTGGTGGATGACCAAAAATTATTCGTGGATAGTTTAGGTCGATTGATCGGTTCCCGGGCGAAAGACATGGAGGTGTGTGGAATTGCCTACGATGGAGAACAGGCACTTGAACTGGTGAAAAGTCTTCAACCCGATATCGTTTTGATGGATATCCGGATGCCAGGGTTGGATGGTGTGGAAGCGACTCGTCGCATCATTCGAGAGTACCCTTCGACTCGAGTGATGGTACTCACCACCTTTGATGACGATGAGTATATTCGGGAAGCGTTGGGAGCCGGAGCCTATGGATACCTACTGAAGAACTCTTCCCCTGAGGAAGTAATAGCCTCCATTCGAGCAGTGAGCCATGGGGCTGTGCAGGTATCCTCGGAAGTAGCGAAAAAGTTAGTCCAGCAGATGTATCTTTCCATGGAAGCTTCCCTTCCATCCTGGTACTACGATCTTTCTCCCAAGGAACGTGAAATTTTAATACTTCTTTCCAAGGGGTTTGCCGCGAAGGATATCGCGGAAAAAGTATGCTTAGCGGAACAGACGGTAAGGAACTATATAAGCAGTATTTACAAAAAACTAGGGGTGCGGACGCGGACTGAAATCATTCGGCTGGTAGTGAACACTCGCTTGCCTACTTAAACCATGTGCGGATAAAAGGAGGAAACAATATGGAACCATCCATCTGCATCGAGATGATCTATCCCGAACTGTCCTATGAAGAGCGGATCGAGGCTATAGCGAGGTATGGGTTTCGCTACGTGGAGTTCTGGTCCTGGAAAGACAAAAACCCGGAAACCTTTTCCAGGGCATTGGAACGGACGGGGATCCAGGTTTCCAACTATAGCGGACAACGGAAGGGAGACCTAATCCGGGAGGAGCAGCACCCCCTAGTGGAGGAGGATTTCCGGGATGCCCTACGGTTCCAGAAGTGCTTCGCAAGCCCTACTCTCATGGTGTTAGCGCAGGAGCTAGGGGAGGGGGGACGGGTGGTACGGCCCGTTGCGAAAGAAGCAGGGGAGAAAGAAATCAAAACGATTGTGAAGGGGATCTGCCGACTTCTGACCGTGATGGAAACGGAAGGTCAACGGGGAACTACACTCGTGTTCGAACCTCTCAATACTCGTTTGGACCACCCGGGGTATGCCGTTTCCTCGATGGAGACGGCGGAGCAGATTTACCGTATGGTTTGCGAGGAAAGCGAGGGCTATAACTCCGCGGACCATGATCCCAGAAAAGCAGGCCGCCCCGGTTTCGGCATTCTGCTAGACTTATACCATCAGGGTATGTCCGGCGACGATCTCTTAGCCTTCATACCTCGGCATGTTCACTGCGTGAGGTACGTGCACGTGGCCGATGTGCCGGGTAGAGGAGAACCAGGCAGTGGTACCGTTGACTGGTTGGCTGTGTTGCGATCCTTGCGGGATTCGGGGTATGAAGGGTTCGTGGGATTCGAGTTCCAGCCAGTTGAATCGAGTGATCGAGCCTTGGAACGGATCGCGGAACTCTGGAGCCGACTACAATGAGAGTTCCTTGTAAAACTCACTTAACTCGGTTTGGATTTTTCCTTCTAACCAGCATCGTTAGTTGGGTTCTCTTTTTAAATTCCTTAATATCCTGCGACGTGGATGGGGGAGATGGTTCTCCTCGAAACATCATCCTTTTCATTGGGGATGGAATGGGGGAAGCGCAAACGATAGCGGGTTCGTATTATGCCACTGGATCTGTGCGGGGATTTCCTTTTCAGCAATTCCCCGTTCGGAGTTCTGTTACAACCTATTCGGCAGATACCCCAATTACGGATTCTGCCGCGGCAGCCACTGCCATGGCTACTGGAAGAAAAGTGAACAACGGAGTGTTGAGTGTCGCAATCCCGGGAGACGGGGAACCCTTGGAAACGATCCTGGAACTGTCCTTGAAACAAGGGAAACGGGCCGGTATCGTCACTACGACTTCTATCACGCACGCCACCCCCGCGGCCTTCGCTGCTCACCAACCTTCTCGAACGGATGGTACTTCCATTGCGCGGGACATGTTGTATGGAGTAAAACCCGATCTGCTATTCGGAGGGGGAGGGGAAGGAATGGATCCACAGATGGCACAGGAGGCGGGATATCGAGTTGTAACGGACCGGGAGAGCATGCGGAATCTGACGTTTAAAGATCTTCCCGTTTCAGGACAGTTTGGCATTTCCCACATGCCGTATGAAGCCGAAGGATTAGGGAACCTGCCTCATCTGTCCGAGATGACTCAAAAAGCGATCGATCTTCTGTCGCAGGATCCGGCCGGATTCTTCCTGGTTGTGGAAGGGGGACGGATCGATCACGCGGCCCACAGGAACGATATACAACTCCTCGTGGAAGAAGTAATGGAATTCTCTCGAGCTGTAGAAGTAGCCCTTAGATGGGCCGAGGGAAACTCCCACACCCTAATCGTGGTGACATCTATTTTAAATTGTATAACCTCGTGAACTAATGGAAAAGTTTTGTCACTCGATACAACCCATACAGGGTAAGATCTGGATCCCATTCATCAAACAACCCGTCTACATTCTTGAAAAGCCTGCTGTATCCGCCTGTAGCGAACACTCGAACGGGCCCCTGGAGTTCTCTCTTCACGCGGTAGACCAGGTGACTCACAAGCCCGATGTACCCATGGAGAACCCCTGACTGAATGGCGTGAACTGTATTTTTCCCCAGTACTGTGGCAGGAACGGTCAGCTCTACTTGAAAGAGTTGAGCGGCATCACGGCTTAGGGCTTTGACCGCGCTGCCGATTCCAGGAGCGATCGCTACACCCGCGATTTCTCCCAGCACGGAATGTGTATCTCGGCCCTGTTCATTGGAAGTTGTAAAAGATTGAACGGCTGTAAAGGACATGGCAGTACCAAAGTCCACAACGATACAGCTTTGGCGGCAGCGAAGAAAGGCTTCCAGGGCGTTGGCTACAAGATCGGAACCAATCTCATGGGGACTGAGTACTGAAATAGGAAGGGAGGGGTAGATAGAGGGCTCTAACAGGAGAGAGGGGCGATGGGTAAGCCGCCGGCAAACTTCTTCTATCACCGCCGTAAGGGAAGGAACGACAGAAGAAAGGACGGCAGTTCCAATCGATTCAGGAGGGATTTTTTCTTCTATTAGGGAACGAATAACAGAAAAGTATTCGTCCTCGGTTTTGGCGGGGTTGGTATGTAAACGAAATTTTGACAGAAGGGTTCCTTCGGCAGGGAAAATCCCGCAGGTAATGTTACTGTTCCCTATATCAATTACAAGGGTGTGCATACAGAGGAATCTACATCGACTCTGGATACTTTTAAAAGAGCCCGGGATATTTTTTTCAAGCGGAACCTGTATATATCTGTAGTTTCTTTATCCGCAGTATTCCCTGTTTCTATATCTTCCGCTAACCACTCGAAGGCAATTCCCTCCGCGGATTCCTTTGCCTTTTTCTTGAGTACCGCCAGGGTTCTGGTAAGGGAGTTTAAGTTCCTTTGTTGTGTATTCCTTTTGATCCCAATTACGGCAGCGCTTACACTCAACAGAGGGAACCTTCGGAAACGACCATTCCGGCCTTTGGCCCGGATATACCGCCGTTTTCGGTCATCGTCATGATAGAAAGCAATTACATCCTCCTTAAACTTCTGTCTAAGATTTTTAACCTGATGTATATGTGCCTCGATAGACTCCTTAAGGGGTATACCAGCAAAAAAGTCATCCCCCCCAATATGACCGATAAACCATCCTTCCCGTTGCTCATACTCCTTCAAAAGATCGGCAAATAGAAGGATTACACGATCACCCTGCCGGAATCCATAAGTATCATTGTAAGGTTTAAAGTGATCAAAATCGAAATACACAAAGATTCCGTGGTGGAGGGGATCGGCGAGTTTCTCCTGTAAATAATCATTGATCAATAGGTTCCCCTTCAAACGGGTAAGTGGATTCTGATCCCGAGCCTCAATAACTTCTTTTTCATGAATCAATTGGAGTAAAGAACGCTGACTCAAGCACCCTAAGTATTTTCCGTTTTTAGTTACTAGCAGAGTTTCTGCATTCTGGAATAACGCATAGGCATGTAAGAACTTCTCTAACCGGGAATGGAGATCCACTAAAGGAACAGGCTTGATAAAGGATTGAATGGACAGATTTTTATTCTTCAAAAGTTCATACCCAAAAGGAGAGTATAAATATCCTTTAAAGTCTTTTTCTCGAACGATTCCTAGCGGTTCCCCGTGTACATTTACGATGGGAACAAAGGTGTCAGATGGATTCTCTTTGAAGTTCCAGAGGAGGGTTTCGAGGGAATCGGTAACTTGGTACGATTTTACGGTATGGATCTCTTTCAATATGTGATCCGAGAAGGAGTACTGATTCCGCTTATGAGACAAAAGGAGATCACAAATAGATTGGAAACTTTCTGCCTTAGGATCCAGATTGTGCACCAAAGTGGGGTAATGAATCCTGTATCCCTGCACGAAATCGCATCCAATTTCCCGGCAGACAAAGAATTCCGAATCTGTTTCCACCCCTTCTGCAATCACCTGAATTCCCAGCACGTGGGCCATTTCTACCAAGTGTTGCACAAAAAGTCTTTTTTTTGGCTCCTTGTCCATGCCACCGATGAAGTACCTATCGATTTTAATCAGATCAGGATCCATATCGAAGAGCACCTGTAAGCCTGAATACCCCACTCCAAAATCATCTAAAGCGATACGAAAGTGGTGTTCCCGATGGTGGGAGATGAATTGACGAATCTCAGGGCTGGTGCCTAACTTTTGGTTTTCGGATATTTCGATAAAAAATGAGTCTTTAGGAAAACCAGCTTCTTCAAGCTTTTGGGCAAACCCTTCTGCGGAGTATTGTGGATATTGGAATAACCGATTGTCTACGTTGTAAAAAAGTTTTGTTCCCGGCAAAAATCCAGCGGTAAGAAAGGTTCCGATCACCTTCAATCGAAGCCACTCATCCAATTCAATAAGAGAGTTTGTCTGAAAGGCAGTGTCGAACAAGTCTTGAATGGAGGTGAACCCAGCTTTGTCCCAGTCCCTGAGCAGGGCTTCGTATCCTAAAATTTGTCCATTCTGAGGGTTTACGATGGCCTGAAAGGCAAATTGTACAGTTTCGAGAACCGCAATCCAGTTTGTCATGTGTTTCATACTCAACTGAGAACGTACGGCTATTTGGTAAGAGGAGGATTAAAAAAGAGTTAAAAAAAGGTTACAAAAAGATTTCATCAGCACATGCACCCGAACCTTTCAACAGCGAACAATCCATCCTGGTTCGCTCGAAGGTACACGATCTTGGTGAGATGGGACTTCTCTTCCCTGATAATTTTCTTGAGAATTTGTTTCAACGCACGATCCTTCGTGCCTTCCAACATGGCTTCGTATAGAAGGATCGAGCTCCGTTCCGCTCGTAAAGCGATCCGGTACACCTCATCGATGGTTTTGGGGGTCTCCCCTTTGGGGACTGCCTGTCGGGCCATTTCGAACAGACCACTCCGCAGAACGGCATCCAGGTAGTCATCCACCTGTGGGTTCACGAATACTTCCCCCACTCCTTTTTTTTGTACCTTTTCTTTTAGGGCTCTAAAGGTTTCCGCGTGCTTTTTCTCTTCTTTGGCCAAGTCGACAAGATAGGCCTGCATCCCTTTGTTTTCTGTGTGCGCAGCGGCAGCGGAGTAGAAAGCTTCCCCATCGATTTCCGCTTGAATGGCGAAATCCATTACGCTATTCGCGGTTCGCGTCATCTTGCCCCTCCTTTTCTTCAGATTGTAGGAATTGGGAGGGCTCCGGCGAACTAAGTTTTGTGCAATACTCCCCCTCTACGAGTCTCGAACATTTGATAGATTTTGTCAAGAATTAAGGCGGGAGTTAGATACCTAGAGATAACCGGAGAGTTGTGTATACCTCAAACTTATCCCCTATTGCGCCTCAGGGTGTCCTCGAGTATCCTTTCCCCATGCGGACGAAACAGGAGATTGTAGAAAATTGGCTTCCCCGATACACGGGAACACCGTTACATGAGTTTTCCCAATACATCCTCCTAACCAATTTCGATAGCTACCTACGTAGTTTCGCTTCTTTTTTTAACGCCACGATAAAAGGCGAAGACAAGCCGATGCCAACGGTTACGGCTGAGGGGATCACCTTGATCAACTTTGGGATGGGTTCGGCCAACGCGGCTACCGTGATGGATCTCCTATCGGCGATAGAACCGAAGGCTGTCTTGTTTCTTGGGAAGTGCGGGGGGTTGAAGAAGCGGACGAAATTGGGAGACCTGATCCTTCCCATCGCTGCTATTCGAGGAGAAGGAACATCAAAGGATTATTTCCCCGAAGAAGTCCCAGCCCTGCCAGCTTTTAGTCTTCAAAAGGCTGTCTCGGCAACAATCTATGCGTATCAGCACGATTATTGGACAGGCACTGTCTATACTACGAACCGCCGTGTGTGGGAACACGACGAGGAGTTCAAGCGATACCTGGAAAGGATCCGGGCTATCGCGGTAGACATGGAAACAGCTACCCTATTCATTGTTGGTTTTTACAACAAGATTCCAACCGGGGCACTCCTCCTCGTATCTGACCAGCCCATGATCCCCGAAGGGATCAAGACAGCCGAATCCGACCAACAGGTAACCCGACAGTTCGCGGACCTCCATCTACGGATCGGTGTGGATTCATTGAAAGAGATCATGAACGAGGGGGTATCAGTGCGGCATTTGAGGTTTTAAGCGCATGAGGCGCGTATCTTCTGATATTATGGCGGATCTTCGGACGGATCATGCGGGAGAAACGGGAGCGGTCGCAATCTATTCCTCCCTTTTAAGAATATATAAAAGACAAGAGGTAGTTTCTTTCGCAAGAAGGCATCTGGAAACTGAGGTTAGGCATTTAGAAACATTTAATCAATGGGTGCCAGAGGGGAGGAGAAGTCGATTAGTTTTTCTATGGCGAATGGGAGGGTCATTCCTAACCTGGATTACCACTCTTTTCGGGCCTCTGGCAATTTTCTGTGTTATCGCTGAAATAGAGAATGGAGTATATAAGCACTACCAGGGGCAAATAGAAAGACTGGAGGGGAAGCCCCGCTATAAGGTACTTCGAAACCTCCTTGCTCAATTTCAGGAAGAAGAGAAAAAACACAGAGATGAGGCTGCCGCTTATTGCGGGCATCCTGGCATCCTTCTCACTTTATGGTGTAGGATGATCCGAATAGTATCAGGATTCGCCACAATGTTTACTTGCCGATTTTGATATTGAACTCCGCTAGAAGTCCTTGCATGTACACAATGTATCTTGGTAAGGCTACTTCCGGTTCCTCGATTTCTGGATGCCACCCTTTTTCCCACTCGAAGGTGAGCCATCCTTTGTAGCCGTTTCGGTGTAAGAGCCGTATAACCTCTCGAATGGGCAACCTGCCCTCCCCCGGAAGCTTTAGATCGAACTCTTCCGCTGTATATCGGGAAGAGTCTTTCACGTGCACATCTTTTACCCAGAAGCCAATCTGTGCCCAAGTTTGGCCGATGTCTTCTCCGAACCGTATGGAGTGGAGGAAATCCCAGACAATGGCGATATTGGGATGGGACACTGCTTCTAACAGCGCACGGGCCTTGGCGCTTATAGAAAAACTATCGTGGGTCTCTAGTAACACCAAGACTCCTCGCTGAGCTGCCTGATCTCCTGTCTTTCGAAATCCTTCGATGATCCATTGTATCGTCTGATTCTCGTCTTGGCCCGGAGGGATGGGACCGCCGAATAGCCGAATCGTGGGGGATCGCAGGGCATGGGCGATTTCGATGTAGGCTTCCGCATCCTTTAGTTGTCTTTCTCGCTCTACCGGATCCGGCGAGGTGAATCGAACACTGGTCATCACACAGGGAATCGAGAGGTTTGCCCGCCGAAAGAGCGATGCCGTATGGGAAATATATTTTGGAGAGAATTCTTCCAGAGCTGGCAAGTGGGATTCTCCCCGGACTGTCCTTAAGCTAATTCCTTCGTACCCGTACCGTTTCGCCGCTTCGGTTGCTTGCTCGATCGAGTATTGGGGACATCCTAGGGTACTGAAGGCGAGTTTCATGGTATGCGTTAGGTGCCTACTTTGACCGCGTGCCGTTTGATTTTCTTCGTGGTAGTCATCTCCATTGGCTCATCGAGGACAACGACCCGCTTGATCCGCTGGTAGGGTAGGAGGTCCCGATTCACGGTGTCCACGATTTCCCGAATCCGACGCTCTACTTGCTCTTTGGGAATGGATGGTTGTCCAGAGGGGGCAAACACTTCGGGGTTCGGGTAGATCAAGGCTTCGATTTCCTCGGATTTCAGGGCTGGATCAGAGACGTATCCCCGCACGAGAATCTGTCCGATTTCTTCGTGCAACTGGAAAGCGTCCTCGATCTCTTCCGGATACACGTTTTTTCCCCCTTCCGTGACGATGAGGTTCTTTTTCCGGCCAGTGAGATACAGGTAGTTTTCGTTGTCCAGGTACCCAACATCCCCGGTCCTGAAGAACCCATCCTCTGTGAAGACCGCCTTTGTTTCTTCCGGCATCTTGTAGTACCCCATCATGACCATGGGGCCTTTCACGGCAATTTCCCCCGCTCCCCGCTCGTCTGGATCCAAGATCTTCATCTCCACTTGAGGAATTACTTTGCCCACGCTCCGTTCTTTGTAATGTTCTACTGGGTTGAGAGTTAGAATGGGGGAGGTTTCTGTCAACCCATACCCTTGCACGAAATCGATTCCCAACTGGTTGTACTTTCGGAACACAGCGGGGGAAAGGGGGCCTCCTCCGGAAATGCAGATCCGTACAGAGGCGAGGGATGCTTTCTCGAGGATCGAATGAAAGAGTTTCTTGCCAGGATTTACATGGAAAAACTTTTTAATCAAGCCGCTCTTCCACATGAGGAAGCGGATGAGGCCGTACACGATGGGGCCTTTGGCTTTCACGCCTCGAAGGATTCCGTTCAGAACTTTGTTGAATAGAAGGGGCACACCGAGGAACATCGTTACCTTAGCTTCTTTCAGGTCACTGAGGATCTGTTTAATCGCCAAGCGTTTCCCGAATACAGTCTCCGCTCCCACGGAGAAGCTTTCGATAAACACTGCCAGCATGCAGTAGGAATGATGGATGGGAAGGAGGGCGTAGAACACGTCAGTCGGATAGATGGTGAGGTTCGCCTGGGCTAGAAAACAGTCTGAAACCAAGTTACGGTGGCTTAGCATGACTCCCTTGGGATGCCCTGTGGTACCGGAAGTGAAGAGGATAGCGGCTAGATCGGTTTCCTTTACGCGATCTCCTTCCTCTGTTTTGATGTTCGCGGACCCTTCGGTTCTAGTATGAACCGCATAGTCGAGTTGATAGATGTATGGGCTTCGGTTGGGACTTAAACTTAGCACTGTTTCAAGACCCGCTGGTTTCGAGGCAAAGTAATCGAACTTCTCCTCGTCCACGAACAGCACTTTCACTTCTGCGGTCTGCAGGAGGTTTTCGATTTCCGAGTTCTTCAACTGGTAGTCGATGGGGACTACCACGGCGTTCGCGAAGAGGGTTGCCAGATACGCGATGGCCCATTCGGGACTGTTGGCTCCTGTTACGGCAACCTTGCTCTCCTTTCCCACACCAAGACTCCTAAGGTAGGTCGCAGTCTGCTCGATTTTTTCCAATGCTTGGCTGTACGTAAGAGTGATACGAGTAGGATCATACACAGTGAAACAAGGCCTGTCCGGAAACCGATGGGCTGAGATCCGGAAGAGTTCTGGTAGAGTCGGCCATTCGCCCGAGAAGAACGATCCCCTAAATTCCTCTAGAAAATCCCATGGTTTGGGAGTCAATGCCATCGTTTCCCCTCCTGCAGATGGTAGTGATTAAGGGTAGTATAACACAAATTCGTTTTATAAGGTAGTATAAGGGATTAGAATTTGAATATGTAATCCATGGGAAGATTCGTAGGTAAACTTTCCTCCAATTTCTCTGTACACGTATCCAAGAACGATTTCTAAACCAGTGCCCATGACGTCCTCGAGTGTCGTACCAGGCGGGATGCCCACACCCGTGTCCTCGACTTCCAATAAGATTCCATCCTGGGTAGGCGTAAGGTGGATTCGCACATTCCCGGTACGGTTCTCGGGGAAGGCATGGTGGAAAATGTTGGACACAAGCTCGGTAAGGATATGACCGATCGCAATGGCCGTATCGATGGATACCTTGGCATCCTCAATATGAATAGAGAAATTGATTCGTTTGGCTAGGTCGGGTTCACTGTAAAGCAGATGATTCAGTACATCGGTAAGATACTGTTGTAACCCCAAGAGTAGAAAATCTTTGGATTCATAGAGGAGTTCCTGGGCTCGAGCCATGGCATGAATCCTGTTCTCTATCTCTGTCAACTCTTTTTGTACCGAGTCATGATGGGTTTTTACAATTCTTAGACGGATAAAGGAAAGGATTACCTGCAGGTTGTTTTTCACCCGGTGGTGGATCTCCCTAAGGAGTACCTTCTTCTCTTCTAGTTCCTGTAGGATACGCTCGGAAGTAAGCTTACGTTCGGTGATATCCTGGAACACGGTAGCGAACTGACCGGGAGCAGGGCTAAATACAGTGATGTGAAAGTACTTCTGCATAGGGGAATAAAAGGTTTCGAAGGTATGGACGGTGCCTGTTTGAGCGACTTGGGCATAGATATCCAGATAGGGAGCCCGTTCTTGCTTATATACTTCGGTAGCCCTTTTTCCGATTACGTTTTTCCGTGAAAATCCCGTGATCCGCTCGAAAATGGGATTTACGTCTAAAAGAATGTAATCTACTGGATGTCCAGAGGAGTCTACGACCAATTCGTGGAGGGCGACCCCATCGTTCGTTGAAATGAAAAGGCTCTTGTATTTTTGTTCATTTTCGGATAGCTGTTTCAGAAAACTACGTTCCTTGGACTGGTCTCGGAACACGAGTACCACCCCCCGGATCTTCCCATCGGCAGTGCGGATGGGGGCGCCGCTATCCGAAATGGGAACCTCTTTCCCGTCTTTCGACAGCAGTACCGTATGGTTAGCCAACCCTACCACTACCCCATCCCGTAGAACCCGACTCACTGGATTCTCCACCTCTTTCCGGGATTCCTCGTTCAAAATGTGAAAAATTGTGTCGATGGGTCTGCCTATCGCCTCTTGGGCGGAAAAACCCGTGAGAGACTCCGCTATAGGATTGATGAACTCAACGATACCCCTCTCATCAGTGGCAATGACACCATCGCCGATACTCTCGAGGGTGGTCCGATACTGTTCCGCCGCATCCTGAAGCCTCTGCAGGTACTGTTTTCGTTCGATCTGATCTAATAGGATCTTTCCAATGAGAACAGTGGCAAACGGATAGGCTATGGCGACGGTAGGGCCGATGGAAAGAAAAGTTTGATACGCTCGTTCACCCGGAAGAAGGAGTGTTTCTAAGAGCATGGCACCATGGACTAGAATCCCTAACGTGAGAAGATTTCGTTTAGAGAAATGGAACCCTTCAGAGGTAGTGTACCAGTAGTAGAAGAGGGAACCGAAGAGAACAGCGGTGAGAATGGTGGCAATCCCCATGGTAAGGCCAGGTCCACCAAGAATAATCCTGTATCCCGCGGGGACCAAAGCGGCTACTCCACCCGAGAAGGGACCAAAGAATAGGGAACAGAGGCTTAACACCACGGTCCGGCCGTCGAAGATCAGTCCTTCCTCTACCTTAAAGGGATAGAGCATACCTATAAGAGCAATGGAACCAAAGAGTATCCCTTGGAGGAACTGGCCTGTTTTGGTCGTTCGATCGAATCGGTCTTCCACGAAGGCGGACAGAACGCTTAAGGCTACCAGCACGGATAGATTATAGACCAGTTCTAGCAAGAGCATGATTCACAAATATATCAGCTTTCCGTATGTTTATCCAGCCAAGGGGAAAGAAGATCGATATGGAGGATGCAAGAGACAGCCTCGTTCTATTTAGAGTTGCCCCACAACCCCCGTTTAGTCTGACGAGCTTCTGCCTCCAGTTTGCGGAATTCTTCCAGAAATTGGAAAGGGTATTTAGTATAGGCATGCCCGTATCCCAAACGGATCAACTCGGCATTGAAACAGGTGCGGTCTGGTAAGTATACGTAGGCTAATAATCGACCATACCGATCGTGGAGCTCCCAGTCGAAGGCGAGGTACACGGTTTTCTTTTCCAGCTTCGAGCGGGTGAACTGGGAGGCCTCTCTACCGAACCGTTCCACGGGCCTTCCCGGAGCGACTGTTTCGGGGGTGTCTACCCCAATGAGTCGGACCTTGTACGGTTTCCCTTCCAGGGATACCTCAACAGTATCCCCATCGATTACTCGGGTCACGGTAGCTTTCGCCATCTGAGAAATGTCGGCATCCTTATAGCTTTTCAACTTAAGAGCATTCACCCGGTAGAGCACTTTCGGGATATCCCTGGATGTAACCTTAGGTGCGTCAGGTTTTAGCGGAGTCGACGATTCCTTTGTCCCTGTAGGTCGGGGCACAGGTTGTGGAGGAACTGCGAATCCTCCCATAGATGAGATGCAGAGGTAAACAAAGAGGGGGAAGAGAAGAATGATTTGCTTTGTAGGTCTACGCATCCCAATAAAGACTTTCATACCTCTACCTAGAATACTCTACCAAACCAGTAGAAGGAAAGCCCCATCCCGATCAAGAATAATACTAAAGCGGCGGCCGTGAACAGGGCCGTGATCTCGGTTTTTTCGGGTTTGAAGGTAAGCCGTCTTCCCAGATTCTGGTAAATCTCGTTCAGGTTCGTTTCGTTGTCTGCTTTAAAATAACTTCCGCCTGTCTTCTCGGCGATCTTTTTCAGTGTTTCCTCGTCTAGGCGCACTCGGAAGGAAAAACTGTTGAAGTTTAGGACTACCCCCTCCGGGCTACCCAATCCTACCGTGTAGACTTTGATCCCATATTTAGCGGCAATGTCTGCCATTTCCAGGGGTAGGGGGCCCGTGTTGCTCTGTCCATCACTGAGGAGCACGATCATGCCGGGAAGTTTCGTTACCGCCTCTTCTTCCGAAGGGCCGGGTGAGGGGGAAGAGCCTAAAGGATTGGAAGGGGGAGTAGGAATAGATCCATAGGGTTGAGGGATGATCTGCTTTTCCCCGAACTCTTCCAGGATGGCGTTAAGGGAAGTGAGGATCCCGCTGCCTATGGCAGTACCTCTCTGGTAGGTGAGACGGTTGATGGCAGAAAAGATCAAGTCTTTGTCTTTCGTGGGGTGTTGGACGAGGGACGCGGTTCCTGCGAATCCCACTACGCCGATCTTCGATCTACCGCCGTTCTGTTCCACGAAGGTCTTGGCAGCCGCTTTCGCTGCATCTAACCGAGTAGGCTTCACATCCTCTGCCCGCATGCTTCCCGAGTTGTCCAAAGCTAGAATGATCAATCCTTCAAAGGAAGGGAGAACTACCGTGGCCGTAGGTCGGGCAACGCCTAAAATCAGGATGGTGAGTCCTACAAGAACGACGATTGCTGGGATATGCCGTTTCCTTCCAGGTCCTTTACCAGCGGCTTCCTTTACGATGGCGAGGCTAGAGTACTTCCAAGCATATCGTTTTTTCCGTTTCTGGATCCATAGGTACGCTGCAATGAGTAAGGGGATCAGGGCGAGGAGCCAGAGCATCTTTGGCCATAGAAAACTCATGTTTTCCTCCTTACCGCATGACCAGCCCTGCGCTTCCTAAACCCGGAAAAGCGCAGGAGTTCCCGAACTAGATCCGCATCAGTAGAAAGAGATAACAGATCCAAGCCCCAGGACCGGAAGGTCCGTTCTAGATTGAGTATTCGCTCTTCGTTTATGCGGGAGAAATTCTTTTGGAAAGTTTTACTGTTGCTATCCAGTAGAACCTGTTCACCGGTTTCCGCATCTTCTATCCAGACGAGTCCCAAAGGTGGCAAGCGGGATTCTTCAGGATCGTAGAGGCGGATGCCAGTGACTTCGTGTTTAATAGAGAGTTGCCCGAGAATCCGTTCCCAGCCAGGGACCGAATAGAAATCGGACACGAGAAAAATGAGAGACCGTCGGTGGATTACCATTGCAGCTGCCTCCAGGAGGATCGAGAGGTCTGTTTCGGGTACGGTACGTTCGGTAGAGTACTCCTCGATATCCTGAATGAGGGTAAGCACCTGCTTTCGACCTGCTCCGGGAGGTCGTAGCACAGGTACCGAGCCATCGAAGAGAATGGATCCTACCTTGTTCCCCCGGCGGGTAAGGAGTCGAGCGAGAATAGCGGTGCAGTCTGTTAAGAGATCCCGTTTCCTTCGTTCAGGGTTCCCGAACTCTACCGAAGGACTTAAGTCCAACAAGAACCAGGCCGTAATGTCCCGGTCCTCGTGATATCTACGTACGTAAGGGGTAGCCATTCGGGCGGTTACGTTCCAGTCGAGAGTTCGCACATCATCCCCGTACTGGTACTCCCGAATATCTGCAAAGTCCAGTCCAAACCCTTGGAAAAAGGTTCGGTAGTCTCCTTGAAGAAGGCCATCTAGACGGCGAATTACCGTCCAATCCAGTCGATCGAGAACCTGTTCAGCTCTTGTAGGCAGCTTCTGCATTACTCTTCAATACCTCTCGGGGCGGGGCAATGGTCTCTAGGATTCGTTTCAGAACCGTATCGCTAGATACTCCTTCAGCCAGGGCCTCGTAGGAAAGAACCAGTCGATGCCGCATCACGTCGAGAGCGACGTCCACCATGTCTTGGGGGAGAACCCAGGATCGGCCGCGTAAGTACGCGAGGGCGCGGGCTGCGAGAACGAGGTTGATGGAAGATCGGGGGCTGGCGCCGTAGGTGATGTAGGGTTTCAAATCCCCTAAACCGAACCTCTCTGGATCCCTCGTTGCAAGGGTTAGCTTAACGGCATATTCCATCAAAGCAGGATCTGTGAATACCTGTTCCGCTTCTTTTCGAAGTTCAAGGAGTTCAGCTACCGTAAGAACGGGTTGAACCTTCTCCAGTTTCCCCGTCATGCGTTCCACGATCACGAACTCTTCCATTTCGTTGGGATAATCGATCACCACCTTCATCATGAATCGATCCACCTGAGCTTCGGGGAGCGGATAGGTACCCTCGGTTTCTATGGGGTTCTGGGTGGCCATCACGAGGAACGGTTCTTCCACTTTATAGGTTTCCCCGCCGATGGAAACCTGCCTCTCCTGCATGACCTCCAGAAGGGCGCTCTGCACCTTTGCCGGGGAACGGTTGATCTCGTCTGCTAAAAGAAGGTTGGTGAATACCGGCCCAAGCCACGTGGTGAACTCTCCGGTTTTCTGGTTGAAGATTCGGGTTCCTACAAGGTCAGCCGGTAAAAGATCTGGGGTAAATTGCACCCTTCGGAACTTGCATTGCAACGCTTGAGCTAAAGTCTTAATGGTGAGGGTTTTCGCGAGTCCGGGTACCCCTTCCACCAGTAGATGCCCTTGAGCGAGTAGGGCGATCACCACGCGTTCCAGAAGATGATCCTGCCCAACGATGACCTTCTTGATCTCGTACAGTACCTTTTGAAGCTTTTCCTGTCTTTGTTCCCGATCGTTACTCATACTTACTCCTTCACCCATACCCATTCTCACCAAGGTGGGATTCCAATGGCTCCGGCCGCGGATTCTAGGGGTACCGCAAACCCTATACCGATGAACACCTCTTGCTCGGTGGGATTGAAGAGAGCTGACACCACTCCTACCACCTCTCCATTTCGATCTAAAAGAGGTCCTCCCGAGTTTCCCGGATTCACGGCAGCATCGAATTGGATCAGGTTCATCATGCGTTGTCCTGTGCGGGGAGCATAGAAACTTCTTCCTAACCCGGAAACCACACCCGCAGATACGGAAGAAGCAATTCCAAAGGGGTTACCTACTGCTACTACCTCGTCCCCTATTCGCAGATTGCCCGATCCAGCCAAAACGGCAGGGGTCACATCATCCGGTACCACGGATGGTTTCACCACGGCTAGATCGTTCTCCGGATTGGCGTAGATCACCTCTCCTTCTGCTTCCAACCCATCGAAAAAAGTGATGAGGATCTTTCCCCCGGGAGCAATCACGTGAAAACAGGTAAGGATAGAGCCCATTTCGTCTACCACGAATCCTGTTCCTAGGGTAGCGGTATCGTCCGGTTTACCTTTGTCCGGAAATTTTGATTTATCAGGGGAAGATGGGGTCTCAGAGACTACAGGTTTGGTGCGAATCAGTACCAACGATCGATAGATGGATTGAAAGGCTCTGCTTGCCAGCGTGGGATCCGGAGGGCGCTCCTTCAGGTGAGTTTCGATGATTTGCCGTACCTGCCGAGTGGTGAGATGTTTGGGAGGGGGTGAGATTTTTGGGTAGAGGAGGAGAGCGAGTACGGCGCCAAGGAGCGCAATGCTTGCAGTCCGTATCCACGGGGGCAAGTGTCCTTTCCACTCCTTTGCCAACGATGCCAGTTTCCCTAAAGAATTGGTTGAGTGAGTATTGGATGAAGGTTCCATAACGGTTGATGCGGTTCCAGAACCTACGATCTCACGTGATAGGGTAGAGTTTTTCCCTTCCGAGGTGGAAAAAAAGGTGGTTGGGTGCCTGTTCTTCCGGGGTGGAGACAGGCGAACCCGGCTTGGGGTTCTTGTAGTGGCCATAGGGGCCTCCCATCCAAATGATTAATAAAAATACTCAAGAATTAGGGAAAAGACAATCGAAGAAACACGCATACCCGGAGGCGACATAGATTATAATATAGACAATGGAGAAGCGTAACCCCCGGTTTGAACCCTCTTACCTTCGCTTATTTCAGGGGGGAGAACTACAGAGAAGGGTATCCCGATTGAAAGAACGCTTAGAATCCTGTGTTCTCTGCCCTCATCGATGTGGCGTGAATCGGAAACGGGGGGAACTGGGCAGGTGCCGAACCGGTGTTCGGGCCGTAGTTTCCTCCGCCTCACCCCACTTTGGAGAGGAAAGGGTACTTGTGGGACGGGGAGGATCGGGAACGATCTTCTTTGCCCATTGTAACTTGGTCTGCGTCTACTGCCAGAACTATGAATTGTCCCATCTGGGAGTAGGGCGGGAAGTGGAAGCTGAAGAATTAGCTCGGATGATGCTGGGGTTACAATACCAGGGGTGCCATAACATCAACTTCGTCACTCCTACCCATGTAGTTCCCCAAATTCTGGAAGGACTCGCCTTGGCGATCCCACTAGGGCTACGGATCCCCCTCGTGTATAACTCGGGAGGGTATGATTCGGTAGAAACCCTAGCGTTCTTGGAAGATGTTTTCGATATTTATATGCCTGACATCAAGTATGGCCGAGATCAAGAGGCGTTAGAGTTGAGCGGAGCGACAGAGTATACGAAGCATGCCTTTGAGGCGGTACAAGAAATGTATCGGCAGGTAGGGGATCTGCGGCTAACTGAACAGGGAATTGCCTACCGGGGACTATTAATTCGTCATCTGGTACTACCCGAAGGTATCGCTCACAGTGAGGTAGTGATGGATTTCCTTTCCAAGCTTTCCAAGGAGACCTGGGTCAACATCATGTCCCAGTATCACCCTTGTTATCAGGCTAGAGTTGCAGCAAAGAATGACCGGTATCGAGGCCTCGGAAGGCGCCCTACGTTAGAGGAAGTAGATCGAATCGTGACCTATGCTCGAAGTGTGGGTTTACGGAACGCGGGGACTTTGTGAAAGAATTTCGTCTAATGTCTGGCGCTTGTTTATTTTTCTGGCTCTTCCTTTGAATCTATAGGGGGAGTAGTGAACCGTTCCAAAGCGGCATCTAGGCTACCTTTCACCATGTACTTGAACTGGATGGCGATTTGATAAAAGTTTTGGGTTGTACCCGTCTCCTTTTTATAGTTCAGGACATACTCTTTTTGCTCTTCCGTGATGAGGCCCAAGCGAACGAAAAAATCGCCTAACAATTCATCGGTTATCAACATCCCTACCTGCCCTTTTTGAAATTACCTACATACTGATAGGGTTTCTCATGTTTTGTCAAGGATGATTTTCTTTCTAAAATATTGCCAGTATGAACCATGCCTGATACTATAGGCTGCCATGATTCAAGTGCAGGATGTGGTGAAGGAATACCACACGGGGAAAACAGTGGTCCAAGCGTTACGGGGGGTTACCCTCCAAATTGATGAGGGCGAGTTCCTTTCCATAGCGGGTCCCTCTGGTTCTGGAAAATCTACGTTATTGAACCTGTTGGGGTGCATCGATACCCTGACCTCGGGCACGATCCGGTTTCAGGGAAAAGAGCTTGGTTCCCTATCCTCCGATGAGGCCTCTGCATTTCGAAGGGAAAAGATTGGATTCGTGTTTCAAAGCTTCAACCTCATTCCTGTTCTTTCCGCGTATGAGAATGTGGCTCTTCCTTTGGAATTGCTTCATTGGGATTCCAAGCGGACCCGCACGGCGGTCTTATCGATTCTGGCAGAGGTAGGGTTGGAAGGGCTAGAAAAGAGAAAACCTTCGGAACTTTCTGGTGGACAGCAACAGCGGGTGGCTATTGCGCGGGCCCTGGTCAAGAACCCAGCGGTAGTCCTGGCGGATGAACCAACGGCAAACCTGGATTCGAAAACGGGCGAAGAAATCCTCCGCCTGATGAAGAGTCTGAACGAGCGCCATGGGACGGTTTTCGTGTTTTCCACCCATGATCCCATGGTGATGCGGTACGCTCGTCGATTGGTGTACCTGCACGATGGTCTTATCGTAAAAGACGAAAGAAAGGGATCATTATAACTCCCCTTCGTACACGATCCGTTCCTCCCCACTGAGAGTTACAATCTGATTGTCCGACAACACCGTCAATGCTTCGGGGACTTTGGTGATAGCGACGAGGTTTGGGGCCATAGACTGTATCTTTTTCCAGGAATGGGAAGAGTACGTTTCCAGAACGATTCCCGCGAGGTTGGGTAAGAAGGGTAGGAAAGCATCGTTCATTTCTTTTGTTACGAGAATTTCATCTCCTGTCAGGAGAAGTTTGGCCGATGCTTCTGTTGCGGTATTGGCTTTTACCACTCGTCCGCTTGCCCGTTTTCCATAGCCTTGCTCTCCTCGGCAAAGGATAGTCCCAAGGAAATAGGCTCGAACCATGTTGGTTACTAAGGGGGTTCCGATTGGCACCCCTGCCACGACCACGATATACTCCTGCAATCGTACGTATTTGGCCTCCAGTGCTGCCTTGATACCGTTGGCGATCATCACATCGGCGTCTTTGGTTTCGGCTGCTACCAAGGGGAACACCCCCCAGTGGAGGAGGAGTTTGTTCTGGACACCACTATTCGGGGTCACGGCGATAATCGGTGGATCAGGCCGGTAGAATGAGAGGAGCCGGGCCGTATTCCCTGATCGAGTAAGTCCGACGATGGCAGAGGCGTTGATTTCTTCTGCCATGATGTAGGCGGCTTTGGCGGTAGCGTGGGGGATATCGTTCTTGGCGCTCTGGAATTGGAAGTACCGTTTCTTTCGTTCCTTGTATTCTTCCGATTGTTCCACCGTTCGAATGATTCGATCCATAACCCGCAACGCTTCGATCGGATACTTGCCTCCCGCTGTTTCCCCGGATAGCATCACCGCATCGGTTCCATCGAACACGGCGTTAGCCACATCGGTAAGCTCTGCTCGGGTAGGTTTGGGATTGGTGGTCATGCTTTCCAGCATTTGCGTGGCCGTGACGACCAGCTTATTCGCCCGGTTGCACTTTTCGATGATTCGTTTCTGGATCAATGGGATGCCTTCCATTGGCAATTGCACACCTAAATCTCCCCGAGCGATCATCACCCCATCAGCCACACGAATGATTTCATCGATGTTTTCCACTCCCTCCCGATCCTCGATTTTCGCGATCACCAGAGGCTTTGGCTGATTTCCCGCTAGTTGATCGATCAGTTGCCGAATCTGTATCACGTCCTGAGCCTTTCGAATGAAGGAAGCGGCAATGAAATCGATCCCTTGAGTCAGGCCGAACTGTATGTCCCTTCCGTCCTGTTCTCCTAGAGCGGGCAGGGAGGTTCGGATTCCTGGTACGTTGACATTCTTTTTACTGCCTAGAAGACCTCCGTTGATCACTTTAGCCCGGACGACTTCTCCCTGGATATCGATCACTTCCAGGTCGATCAACCCATCGGCGATATAGATGTGATCTCCCGGTTGTACTTCTTTGGGAAGGGGTTTGTAGGAAATCGAGATTCTACCCGGAGTACATTCGGCCCCGTCCACGGTGAGAGTGATCTCTTGCCCGGGGGTAAGCTTCAATGTTCCCGCGACCACCCCTGTGCGTATCTCTGGTCCTTTGGTATCTAAAAGGATTCCCACGGGGATGTTCAGTTCTGAAGAGATGGCCTTCACCTTTTCCATCCGGCGTCTATGTTCCTCGTGATCTCCATGGGAAAAGTTGAACCGGGCCACATTCATGCCCATTAGTATGAGTTGTCGAATCACTTCCACTGGATCGGAAGAAGGTCCCAACGTGCAGATAATCTTCGTTTTGCGAAATGCGATGGCTTCTTTCATACCATACCTTCCTCTGTGATGAGATGATCTATAGGCTCATCCTGTTCGGTTCGGGGTACTTCCGTTATCACCTGAACCGAGAAACAGATCCCAATCGCTATCACTTCGATGTTTTTTCTCCCATCAGACAATCTCCGCCTTAAAGACCGGAGGAATCGATCGTAGTACCCTTTCCCCCGCCCAATTCTTCCTCCCTGTCGGTCGAATACCCTTCCGGGCACGAGCACAATAGGACGCGTTCCCCAAGGGATCTCCTTGCCAAATTGGGGAAGGGATGGGGAAGGTTCGAGGATCCCAAAGGAGCCAGGTTCCCATTCTGGCGTTCCACCATTCTTAGGAAGCCAAGAAGAGGACCATCGATAGAAAGCCAAAGCATTTCCTTCCACCCGGGGAAATCCAATGGGTAATTGGGGGAACAAGGAATGGATTTCCCAGTAAAAGGGTATTACATCCGGCTCATCCGGGAAAGGGATAAAGCCGAGAAGAGTTGTGGGTGAAGCACTGAGGGAGAGTAGATACCGTTGCAAATGCTGACAGATGGAATGGGACGCGACTTTTTTATACTCCTCTGGAAGGGCTTGTAGAATCTTTTTCACCCGATTCCTGAGAGTTTGCTTGTCGAATGTATCCAACCTTTCTCCAATTTATAGTATACTGTGGAACTATGATCCGACTCTACAATCGATTTGTCAACCTGTTGAGTTTTTCCAATGAACTGTACAAGTACCAACAGGAATTGAACGACCGCATCGATAGACCTCAGAAGGTTCGTCTCCTGCCCCAGTTCCATCCTTTGGGCGTGACGGGTAAGTTCCAGAAGCGACGGATCTCGTTGGCTGAAGCGTATCTAGCCGTAATCAGCAGCTTGGATAGTGGAAGCCGTAAGAATCGGCTTCGAGCTTTGAAACGATTGATGGATATTGCCTTTCATGCCCGTACCCTTGCGATGCCCCTAAACACTGCCCGGGTGCAGGTAGCCTTGATGAAGGAAGCGGTCAAGAATCGACATAATTCCCGGAAACAGTTGGAACTCCTGTATGACTTTTCCCGGACCTCTCACGGGCGACATCAGGTGATCCGAAAACTTCTCTTGGAATTGAACGTAATCGAAGTACCGGAAACGGGAAAACCTTTAAAAGAGATGGATCTCGGATGGGATACGCATGTCCATGATACTGCCAGCACAGGACGCAAGAACCCGACCCAACTCGTGATCGATGCCTTCATCAAGGGGATGTCTCGACTCACCATCGCGTACAATCATATCGCGGCCTACCCCATGATGATGGAAGCGATAGAGGCTGGCCGCATCACCGGTGTTCGAGTGGAGATCGCCCTTGAGTTCAGTTGCATGGCAGCGGGAAAACGGTTCCATTTCCTGACAGTGCTTCCCACTTTCGAACGGGCGGCGGATCTGAAACGGTATTTAAAGGAACACAAAGGTCCTCTCAAAACTTTTTTCAAGGGACTGCAGGCCAATCAGAAGTATCGTCTCGAAGCCGTGAAACGGTTGGTAAATCATTTCAACCAGACGGATCTAAAAGAGCTAAACGAGGGTTTCCCAGACGATCCCTTATACCAAGTTCCCAAGATCAAAAAGAAGCAGCTCCGAAAGTTCGTTCCCCTGTTCAGTCTCAACAAACTCCATTTAGGAGAGTTCTTCTATAGAATCTATAAACCAATTCTACACAACAGGCTTCTCCACGCGAAGGCGTTGCTGGAAAAAGCGAACGATGATTTCCGGAAGAAAGCTATCTCCGAGTGGGAATTACGAATCGCGGAGCAAAAATTCAATCGCTTGTACGAGGAGTTTCATAACTTGAATCCCGAAGGCCTTTACAAACGATACTTTTCCAATCCCAAGTTGGGAGAATCGATCACTGTCTTTCACGATCTTCCAGGTATCGTGGAGAGTTTACGGAAGGCGGATTGCCGGGTACGAGTTCTCCATCCCCTAGAGCATGGAATGGAAAATGCACGGTTGTTGTTGCAGGAATATGGAAGTTCCCTCGAAGAAGTAGAAGTCTATAACCTACAGGACAGCGCGGTTCGTGATCCGGAAGAGCTTTTACAGCTTGCCCATTTTTTAAAAGGTTTAAATCAGGAACGGGAGAAGCTTGGTAAACCGACCCTAACGCCTGTTTGTGGAAGCGACAGTCGGGGTCGAAGCCCTTCGATTCCGGGCATGGGATTTATCTATTTGAATAAAATACAGGGAAAATATAGAAAGGCTTATTTGAAGAAACATATCACCTTGCCGATGCCTATTACCCTATTGATTGTGGGTAGGGAAGACGCGCAGCCCATCGTTTGCATGGGAAAGATCTCGGAAGGAATCCAGAATAAAAGTGGATTGGAAAAAGACGAGGAAACGATCCCTCTTCGTAGAGCGATCCGTTATTTGAACCCAACGATGGTTAACGCTTTCCATGTTGGAGTGGGGTTTGTGGTGGCCAACCATTTCATCGGGTTGTTCTACGCCACGGTATGGCTCGGGATCACGGGGTTCCGGAACATGATTGCCGATC
>Ga0067045_1027808_pt1 | contig 59004 bp, 59 predicted proteins | sample TerdegcTABiofilm_FD_59184 | JGI IMG/M metagenome (GOLD analysis project Ga0067045, IMG submission 59184) | Combined Assembly of (Gp0054472, Gp0054536) Wastewater bioreactor microbial communities from Singapore -Terephthalate degrading...
CGGAGGGAGCAGGATTCGAACCCGCGAACCTTTCGGTCAACGGTTTTCAAGACCGCCGCCATAGACCACTCGGCCATCCCTCCGCAAATCAGGCGCAGGGCTAAAGGCGAAAGGTTCCGTGATCAGAATTGTATTTTTCTCCTCCTTCAGGCTTTAGCCCCTGTATATTTACTTTGTTTATGCTTCGCCTTTAAACTATTATTTCCTGGCTATTCTGTCAATTCCTCTCATGTAAGGCCTCAGGGCTTCCGGAATGACAATGCTTCCGTCCTTCTGCTGGTAATTTTCCAACACGGCGACGAGAGTTCTGCCCACCGCGAGACCGGATCCGTTCAGCGTATGCACGAATTCCACCTTGGCCTTTTCTTCGCGGCGGAAGCGGATTCCCGCCCGGCGCGCCTGAAAATCTTCGAAATTGCTGCATGACGATATCTCGCGATAGGCATCCTGGCCGGGGAGCCACGCCTCCAGGTCATAAGTCTTTGCGGAGGAAAAGCCCAGATCCGCCGTGCACAGGCTTACAGTCCGGTAATGTATTCCCAGCCTCTTCAGGACCTCTTCGGCATTGAGAGTTAATTTCTCAAGTTCCTCGTAAGATGTCTCAGGCGCACTGAATTTCACCAGCTCTACTTTGTTGAACTGGTGCTGCCGTATCAACCCCCTTGTATCTTTTCCGTACGAGCCCGCTTCTGCACGGAAGCAGGGTGAATAAGCGACATAGTAAATGGGCAGGTCTTTTTCATTGAGTATCTCTCCCTGGTGGATGTTGGTGACCGGGACTTCGGCGGTGGGAATGAGGTAATAATCGAGCCCTTCGATCTTGAAGAGGTCCTCCGCGAATTTCGGCAGCTGTCCGGTGCCGGTCATGCTCGTACTGTTGACCATGAATGGGGGCAATACTTCCGTGTAGCAGTGCACAGAGGTGTGCAAATCCAGCATAAAATTGATGAGTGCCCTTTCCAGCAAGGCTCCCAGCCCGCAATACAGGGTAAATCTCGCCCCTGTGATTTTCGCTCCCCGGGCGAAGTCCAGGATACCTAAATCTTCCCCGAGCTCCCAGTGCGGTTTCGGGATGAAATCGAACTGCGGCTTTTCACCCCATGTCCTGATAACCGGGTTATCTTCTGAACTTTTGCCGAAGACAACCGATTCATGAGGAATATTGGGGATGGTCATGACCACCTTCTGCAGGTCTTCTTCGGTTTTCTTCAATTGCTCGTCCAGTTCCCTGATGCGGTCGGAGACACGGCTCATTGCGGATATGAGTTCCGCGGCGTCTTCTTTCCGGGCCTTTTTCTGTCCGATTTCCTTTGATACCTTGTTTCTCTCGCTTCTCAAAGTTTCCACTTCCTGAAGGATGCTTCTCCTCTTTGAGTCCAGTTGAGAGAAGGAATCGAGGTCAATCTCCTGCCCCCGCTCTTCCATCTTCCGTCTTATCAGATCGAGATTTTCTCTTATGAACTTTGTATCGAGCATGCTTTTCTCCTCGGTGGTTTTGAACGGAGAAATTCCGTAGCATTTTAACGACTTGAAGTCAACATTAAAGCAAAGGCGCCTTTCGCCTATATTATATTCACCACCAGATACACATCCCCCCGGATGCCGCCCGGCTCTTCTTCCATGCCCATTTCGCTCAGCCTCAATCTGGTGCCGTCCTTCACTCCGGGAGGGATTCTCACTGAAATCTTCTCCGTCTTATCCCCCCGGCGGTACCGGAAGATAATCTCTTTGCCCAGCTTCGCATCAGATATGGAAAGATTCAGCCTGTAAGTCATGTCTCTTCCTTTTTTTACGGCCCCCGGGGCGTCCGCCAGCAGACTTGAAAAGAACCGGCCGATTCCCTGCAGCAGCGTGGATAGAAATCCGGTCAGGGAGACACGGGTAACGACGTCATCCGAGCGCCTCCCGTAATTGACAGTGCGGTTCCTGGTCCGGTCTCCGAAGGTATATACCCGGCTCCGGCTCTGGCCGCTGTAAAATACGCCGCCAAAGAAAACCGTCTGCTTTTTGAAAAAGATGTCATTGAAGAAGTTTTCATCGAATCGGAAGCCCTGTTTCTGGAACTCCCGCTGGAGCTCGCTGAAGAAGTTCCTCGAATTCGGATTTCTGAACATCTCCCGAAAAATGTCTTCCCGGTTATATTGAAATCCGGCGCCGGAGTGCGTATAGCTGCGGTAGGCCTGCCCGTGGGCGTAACGGTTGAACTGCTCTCTCTTCTGCCTGTCCATGAGAACAGCGTAAGCCTCGGCGATTTCCTTGAAACGCTCCTCGGCGCTGCGGTCGCCTGGATTTCGGTCGGGATGGTACTTGAGAGCAAGCCTTCTGTATGCCTTTTTGATTTCGTCCTCGTCCGCCGACCTGCCGACGCCCAGGATACTGTAATAATCTTTTACCATGGCTTCCCTCGTTATCCTATGCCGCCCTGCCCGCGGAAATCCTCCTCCTGATCGCGTTCAGCAAGGCCAGCATTTCCGCGCTCTTCAGAAGATAGGAAAAGATCAGGAATACCCCACCGCCGCAGACGATTTCCGACGTGAGGATAAGGAACCGTTCCACGAAAACCGCCTCGTTTCTCCACGGGAAAAGGAAATCCACAAGGGCGATCGCCGCCCACATCGCGGCGGAGGCGATGAGCGCCTTGAGGGTCGAACGGTAATATTCGCGATCAAGAAAGGATCCGATCCTCTTTTTCAATATCCGCATTAGCAGCGCCACATTGAACGCCGAGGCGATGGAGGTCGCGAAAGCGAGACCGCCGTGGAGCAAGGGAAACATTAATATCATACTCAGAAGGGTGTTCACAATCAAGGCCGCAACGCCGACATTGACGGGCGTTCTGGTATCCTGGAGGGAATAGAATGCGGAGACGATTACCCGGATCGCCGAAAACCCCCAGAGGCCCAGGGCATAAAAGAGAAGGGCCTGGGAAGTCAGGACCGCGGACTTTGCATCGAACTCGCCGCGTTGGAAAAGAACGGATATGATGGGCACGCGCAGGACGACGAGGGCGAATGTCGCCGGTATGGAAATAAACGAGATAAGACGCATGGAGAAGGACAGGGTTTTCCTCATCTCCTTGTAATCACCCCTGCTTACCTGTTCAGACAGGCTGGGGAGGGATGCCGTGCCGATGGCGACGGCAAAGACGCCGAGAGGGAGTTCCATTATCCGGTCCGCGTAATAGAGGTATGATACACTTGCTCCGGGCAGAAAAGAAGCGAGGAGAGTTCCTATGAAAACATTGATCTGGTAAACGGCCGCGCCGAATGCCGCCGGGAGCATCAGCATGCCGATCCTGCGTATGCCGGGGTGCCTGAAATGGAAATCCGGCCTCAGCCTCACCCCTTTTTTTATCAGAAAGGGAAACTGCATGGAAAGCTGCAGGACGCCTCCGATCAGCACACCGACGGCCAGTGCCAGGATGGGTTCCGTAAAATAGTTCCTCAGAAGCAGCGCTGCGCCGATCATGGCGATATTAAGGAGCACCGGGGAGAGGGCCGGGGCGGCGAAATGTCTCAGGGAGTTCAATATCCCCATGCACAGCGCAACCAGGGAGATAAAAAAGATATAAGGGAACATCAGCCTGGTCAGGAAAACCGTCAGGGCGTACTTGTCTGGATATTTTGTAAAGCCGGGGGCCATGATGGTGACAATGAAGGGGGAAAGGAGCACTCCCGCTATGGATATCCCGACCAGAATCATGGAGAGCAATGTAAAAGAGGCGTTCGCGAGCTGAAGGGCGTCTTTGCGCGATTCCCTGTTCAGGTATTCGGTAAAAACCGGGACAAAAGAAACCGTGAGAGATCCTTCCGCCAGAAGGCGCCTCAGCATGTTGGGAATCCGGAAAGCGACGAAAAAAGCATCCGTCGAGAGTCCCGCTCCGAAGTAACGCGCGACGACAACATCCCGGATGAAGCCGAAAATCCTGCTCAGGAGAGTTGCGACTCCGACAATACCCGCCGCGCGGGCGACCCGCCTGTTTTCTGATTCCTTTGTTTTATCGGACACTGCTGCTGTTTCCATACTGCAAAGACGAACACGGAATTATGCAAATCAGACGAAGAAAACGGATTCGATATCCTTTTTCTTCAAGCCCTCTATTTCGACGATTTTGTGTTTCGACCGGCGGCCATGGGTGATCGAAATTCGCGATTTACTTATGCCCAATTTTTTGGCGAGGAACTGGATGCATTCTTTGTTGGCCATACCTTCCACGGGAGGGGCCGTAATCCTGAGTTTCAGGGCGTCCCCCTGAAATCCTTCTATGGAACACCTGGAAGACCTGGGCAAAACGTGGATGCAGAACGCGACGCCGGTTTCTGTTTCTTTTACTGTGAACATGGCTGAAATCAGATGAGCTCCTTACGATTTCAGTCGCACGGCGACCTGGAGCAGGCTTTGTATCAGGAAACTCTGAAGGAATATAATGAGCAGAATGACGATCACCGGGGAGAGATCAAGTCCTATATTACGGAAAGGGAGGCGCCTCCTCACCGGGTAAAGGACGGGCTCGGTTATCCGGTACAGAAAATTCACGATGGGATTGTACGGGTCCGGGTTTACCCAGGAAATGAGGGCCCTGATAATGATGATCCACATATACGTAGTGAGAGCGATATCGAGAATCCTGGCCGTCGCCTCCAAAAAATTGCCCAGTATGAACATGGCATCTCCTTTTTGTAAGGTATTGAAATAATCGTGAAAATAATGTCTGAACCGGGAAAAGTCAAGATATATGTTTTAAGGACTCATATCTGTAAACTCAAAGCTCACAGGCATCTGTTCCTTCCTCCGCTTTCATCTATAATCTCGAGGGCTCCTGGCGACCGATTGATGACGCCTGTCTTTTTATATTGACAGGAATAAAGGAATGAGCCATTAGAAAGCGTAAAAATCGGAGCGAATCCGTATCTCAGGGAGGGGCAACATGTTGAAAGGGAAGAAAATCGCGGTCATAGGGGGCGGAAAGATGGGGGAGGTCCTGACGAGCGGCGTCGTAACGCTCGTCGAGCCGGCGGATGTGACGGTTACGGATATCGTGAAGGAGAGACTCGATTATCTGGGCGGGAAATACAGGGTAAAAGCCGTCTCCGATAACAGAGCGGCGGTCAGGAATTCGGATATCGTTATCCTCGCGGTCAAGCCTCAGAGCATGGGGGAAGTACTACGGGAGCTATCGGGGTCGATCGATAAAACGAAGCTCGTGATATCGATCGCAGCCGGCATCCCCATAAGTTTCATAGAGGGATTCATCGGAAAGGACGCGCGCATCGTCAGGGTGATGCCGAACACGCCCGCGTTGATCGGCGAAGGCGCCGCCGCCCTCGCGCGCGGGGACAACGCCTCAGAGGAAGACCTTGCTTTTGCGCAGCATATCTTTGATTCGGTGGGAATTACGGTTGTTGTCAAGGAAGACCTCATGGACGCGGTGACGGGGCTGAGCGGAAGCGGTCCCGCTTACGTCTTCATCATGATAGACGCCTTGTCCGATGCGGGAGTCCTGATGGGCTTGAGCAGGGATGTGGCCGTGAAGCTGGCGGCCAAGACGCTCCTTGGCGCGGCGAAGCTCTGTCTCGAGAGCGGCAGGCACCCGGGTGAATTGCGGGACATGGTTACGTCTCCGGGAGGGACCACGATCGCCGGTATACAGGCCCTTGAGGAGGGCGGCCTCAGGGCGGCTTTGATTGCGGCCGTAGAAGCGGCGACCCTCCGCTCGAAGGAACTGGGGAAGGGGAAATAGCCTTACTCCTGGAAGAGCTTGTCACCCGATTATTGAATAACTGTTTTTCGACAACCGTCATGGGTTTTCAAAAACTCAGGGCTCTTAACTCCGGACTGTTTTTCTCCTTTAACCTATATTAAGGACTTCTTCCCGGGATTTCTTGTTCTTTTCTTCACCCGGTGCGACGTCATTCTGTTGCGGAGCGGAAGAACTCTCCTCAGCTCCAGGTTCCCCTCCGGCTGCCTCCGGCTGGTGTGCGCCGGAAGGTTTTCTTCTCCTTCGTCGCGGTCTTCTTCTGCTGGATTTCCGTTTTGGATGGCCGGGGCCGGAGGATTCTTTCGACGCGGCTTCCCCAGCTTCCGAATTCCGGTCCGCTGCAGATTCCTTTTCAACGGTTTCGGCTTCGGGGATATCGAGCATTTTCATATGCTCGCTCTCACGGTCGTTTCCTGCCCTGATCTCGTCTTTTCTGACCAGTTCAAATCTGGATTCTCCCCAGCGCAGATCGGGATTGCCGTAAACAAGGATGGTCGTATCGTAGGTACTCTCGAGCTTGCTTATCTCCGCCCGTTTCTGGTTCAGCAGGTAATCCGAAACCTCGCGGGGAAGGGTGGTTTTGATTTCGGCAAAATCGCCGGTCACGACTTCCGATTTGATTTTCCGGAAGGCATTGAGAGCCGTGTACTCCACCGAGGGTATGAGGCCCCTGCCTTTGCAGTATGGACATTTCACATAGCTGATTTCCTGGATCGCAGATTGTTTTTTCTGCCGCGAAAGCTCGATCATGCCGAATTTGGATATCCTCGAAAGCTGAATTCTCGAGCGGTCCAGACTCAGCGCCTTTTTGAACGCCTTTTCCACCTCCGCGTTGTGCTTCCGGTCCCTCATGTCGATGAAATCGATCACGATCAATCCGCCGAGGTCCCTTAGGCGCAACTGCCGGGCGATTTCTTCCGCGGCCTCCAGGTTTGCCTTGAATGCGGTTTCTTCCACATCCCGTTTATTGGATGCCCTTCCCGAGTTCACATCAATGGTGATCATCGCTTCTGTGGGGCTGATAACGATATATCCGCCGGATTTCAAATCAACCCTTTCACGATAGATCTCATCGATCTGCTCCTCAAGCCGGTGGTCGAAAATAGGGTTTTTTTCCTTGTAAAGCTTGATTATCTTTACATTCCTGGGCGCTACGGTCTTGCAGTAATCCCTTGTTTTGCGGAATGTTTCCACATCGTCCACCAGTATCTCCTGAATGTCCGGAGTGAAGTAGTCCCGCAGGGATCGAACGCCGAAATCGCTTTCCTGGTAGATCAGGGCGGGCGGCGGCGTATTTGCGGCTCTTTTCTCAATTTTTTTCCACAACCTGGAAAGATGATGGTAATCCCTGGACAGCTCCTGTTTTGTCCTGTTGGTTCCCGCCGTTCGGACGATAATGCCGACCTTGTCCTGCTTCACGATTTGGTCCATGATCTCTTTGAGCCGCTTGCGATCCGCCTCGTCTTCTATTTTTCGGGATACGCCGACTGTCAACCTATTGGGCATCAGGACGAGATACCTGCCCGGCAGGGACAAGTATGTAGTCAGCATCGCGCCTTTGTGGTCCTTTTCCTCCCGGCATACCTGCACAAGCACCGTCTGATTGGACTTCAGGACAGGCCTTCTGGGAGCTCCTTCTTCCTTCTGCTCGCCATAATACTCCGGACTTACATCGTGAAGAGGAAGAAAGCCGTTTCTTTTGGCTCCGTAATCCACAAAAGCGGCCTGAAGACCGCGCTCGACTTTTGTAACCACTCCTCTGTAGATATTGCCGATGATAGGTTCTTTGACGGCCATCTGGATGTTGAATTCGACCAGCTTGCCGTTACTGTCCACGATGGCCATTCTCTTTTCTTCTTTGTCGATCGCATTGATCAGCATTCTTTTTTTCATATCTGTCCTTTTCATTGGAAAGCGCTCACATCGCCTTTACCCACTCTGAGAACTTCCGGGACGTCATTGACCAGGCTGATGACACTGGATGGCTCGGAGGCGAGTATGCCTCCATCGATGACGAGATCGACCGGCCTCAATCTTTTTTCGATCTCGGTGGGATCGCTCAGAATTTCGTCTTCCTCGAGTTTTGCGCTGGTATTGATAATGGGATTGCTGAGTTCGCTGACGAGCGAGAGACAGATCCGGTTATCCGGGACCCTGATCCCCACTGTATTGCGTTTCTGGAGAAGGATCTTCGGAACCAGCCTGGAGGCCTCGAGGATGAACGTGTAGGGCCCGGGCAGGAGCCGCTTCATTGTCTTATATACGTAATTGGATACAATAGCGTACCGGCTGATGTCTTTCAGATCGGCGCATATGAAGCTGAGGGGCTGCTTCTTGCTTCTGCGCTTGATCTCATAAATTCTCTCTATTCCCCTTTTATTGAAGAGATCGCAACCCAGCCCGTAAATTGTATCTGTCGGGTAAACGATAATCCCTCCCTGCCGGAGTATGTCAGCGGCCTTTCTGATCAACCGCTTTTGAGGATTATCTTTGTTGATGGCTATTATCATGGAGTATGAACAGGTTATTGAAAAACACCTGTTTTGTTTAATGCTCAAAGCTCGTCTGGGCTTTGCTGCAGACATATATTATTGCATACCAGAAATAAGGCGGGAATACAAGGAACACTCATCAAACGAAGCGGGGAAAAGCCGCGGGGTGCGGCGATGCTGAAGAAGAGATCAAGAGGATCGAAGGCGAAGCAGCAATGCCCGCCTTTCGAAATTCAGGATCGGTTCCACGGCAAGTCGATGCCGGCTCAGGCGCCCGCCCGGATATATCCGGCGACCAGGTCTCCTGTCTCCTTTGTCCCCGGGCCCATTTTCCCGGCGTCCATGCTCTTCATATCGCTGCTGATGACTTTCTTGACCGCATCCAGTATACGCGACGCGGCCCTTTCTTCTTCGAGATATTCGAGCATCATCTGAACAGACGCTATGGCGGCAAGGGGGTTGATCTTGTTCAATCCGGAGTATTTGGGCGCGGAACCCCCGATGGGCTCGAACATGGCGATCTTTCCCGGGTGGATATTCCCGCCCGCGGCGATACCCATTCCGCCCTGGATCATCGCGCCCAGATCGGTGATGATATCGCCGAACATGTTGTCTGTCACAATCACGTCGAAATATTCGGGGTTTTTAACCATCCACATGCAGATCGCATCGACATGAGCGTAATCCGTCCGGATATCAGGATAATCACGGCTGCACTCGTCGAATACCCTCGCCCACAGATCGAAGGCGTAGGTCAGCACATTGGTCTTTCCGCAAAGGGTGAGCTTTTTTTCCTTGTTCCTCTTCCTGCAGTACTCGAAGGCATAGCGGACACAGCGCTCGACGCCTTTCCTTGAATTAATTGATTCCTGGACTGCGATCTCATCGGGGGTTCCCTTTCTGAGAAAACCGCCGCTTCCAGCATAAAGGCCTTCCGTATTTTCCCTGACCACCACGAAGTCGATGTCTTCCGGCCCCTTGTCTTTGATCGGCGTGTAGACGCCAGGCAACAGAACTACCGGCCTCAGATTTATATAGAGATCCAGTTCAAAACGGAGCTTCAGCAGGATTTCTTTTTCCAGGATGCCGGGCTTTACATCTGGGTGGCCGATAGCACCCAGCAGGATTGCATCCATCTGCCTGAGCTCCGATAAAACGGAATCGGGAAGCAGTTCCCCTTTTCTGAGGTATCTCTCCCCTCCGATATCGTAATGGACGAGCTTGAAATCCAGGGCTTCGATCTCCGCCACGGCCTTCAGCGCCTTGACGGCCTCGGCTGTCACTTCCGGCCCCGTCCCGTCGCCCGGTATTACCGCGATATCGTACTCTTTCATATGTTCACCTCGATATTTCCGGCTGAAGACGTCTTCAGCCCGTTGCTTGCTTGCAGTGGTGCTGCAGCTTAATGGTTGTGATTCACCTTCTCCTTGCTCAACTTGTACTGTATACTGTCCACCAGGGCCTGCCAACTGGCCTCGATAATGCTGCCTGAAACGCCGATCGTGCTCCATACCTCGTCGGCGTCTCTCGATTCGATCCAGACCCTTACTTTTGCCGCTGTTCCGTCGCTACCCTCCAGAATGTTGACCTTGAAATCAATAAGGTGCATTTCTTTAATCTGAGGATAAAATGTTGTCAATGCCTTTCTCAGGGCATTGTCCAGTGCGTTTACCGGGCCATTTCCCTCGGCGGCCGTAATTTCCTCCTCATCGCCCACCGATATTTTAATCATTGCCTGCGAAACAGAGGGAGTGTCGCCTGTTTTCTCGTTGATAACCCGAAGCGATTCAAGCCTGAAGGGCTCCATGAACTCGCCTGTTGCCTTTTTAATCAGCACGGCGAGCGAGCCGTCCGCCGCATCGAATGAATACCCCTGATCCTCCATTTTTTTGATCTCCTGGACGATTTTCCTGCTGACCGCGTCATCGCCTAAAGAGATTCCCAGTTCCTTGGCCTTGTATTCGATGTTGCTTTTTCCGGAAAGGTCCGACACCAATACTCTGCGCTGATTGCCTACGAGTTCCGGATTGATGTGCTCATAAGCGACCGGGTTTTTCAGGACCGCGCTGACATGGACGCCGCCCTTGTGGGCAAAGGCACTGCGGCCGACAAACGGGCGGGAATTCAGCGGAGGCACATTAGCCGTATCGCTTACAAATAGAGATAAATTGGTGAGCTGGCGGGCGGAATCCTCCCCGAGGCATCTTTTTCCCATTTTCAGCTGGAGATTTCCTATAATGGGGATCAGATCGGCGTTGCCGCATCTCTCCCCGTAACCGTTGATTGTACCCTGGACCATCCTGGCGCCCTGTGAGACGGCAATGAGAGAATTGGCCACGGCAAGCCCGCCGTCGTTGTGGGCATGGATGCCCAGCATCCGGGGAGGCACGAAAGACAGGACGTTGCGGATGATCTCCGATATTTCCCCGGGAAGAGTACCGCCGTTGGTGTCGCACAGGACAATGTAGTCGGCGCCGGCTGCCAGAGCCGCTTCAATGGTTTTCCGCGCATAAGCCGGGTTGTTCTTGTATCCGTCAAAAAAATGTTCGGCATCGTAGATCACCTCTCTGCCGTTGTCTTTCATGTATCTTACAGAGTCGGCGATCATCGCGAGATTTTCTTCCAGCGTCACCTCCAGGATTTCCGTGGCGTGGAGATCCCAGGATTTTCCGAAAATGGCGACAGCGGGCGTCCGGGCCTGCAGAAGAGCCTGCAAGTTCGGACAGTCTTCGGGCAGGGTGTCGCATTTTCTGGTGCTTCCGAAGGCGGTGAGGCGGGCGTTCTTGAAATTTATTTCTCTCGCCAGCTCGAAGAAGCGCATGTCTTTCGGGTTTGATCCCGGCCAGCCTCCTTCAATATACTGGATTCCAATGTCGTCGAGCCTGCGGGTTATGCGCAGTTTGTCTTCCGCTGAGAGGCTGATCTGTTCCCCCTGTGTACCGTCCCTGAGGGTCGTATCATAGATTAAGACATCCCATCGCTCCATGTACCTGTCTCCTTTTAGCAATACTTCTGGAAAAAACCAAAAAAAATCCGTTACCAGTTTGCCTGATAACGGATTCGGTTTTTTTATGTTTGCTTACTTCATGCCATCATCAGGCTGCGGATATTCGCACCCCGTATAATTATCGTAATAATAATGATGGCGAGAATATTTCTCATTTTTTCAATATAGCCTGTAAACTTCAACATTTTTATAAGATGAAATTCCCCTCATGTCAACAAAAAAGATTTTCCCGGCTGATTTTCATATCAACTCCCTTTCTTTTCAGAAGAGGCACGGAGGGGATTTTTTGCTCCGGTTAAGACATCCACTTTTTTAAAAAGATCCTGGATGCGGTCCCTGTCTCCTTCTGCGGGCAATGATCTCTGCTGCCGGGTATTTTCTGTTATGCCTGAAAGTCCGGCTTGTCGTTCTCATCTCTGCGCGATTTTTCCTTCCTGCTGGTACGGAATATCTTGATGCCGAACCACAAAAGCAGGACGAGCGGCGCCAGTCCGGCGATCAGATTTGCGGGAGAACGGGATTCCGATAGAATCAATATGGAAATGAATACAATGCCGCCTGCATAAAACCATAACACACTTTTTTTCATGGGCGGGCTCCGGTTTTCAGTTTACCCGGGGTAATTTAGCAGATATGCACGGGCAAGGCAAGTTATCCTGTTTGCCTAAATCTGTATAATGGTATATAGAAAAGGCAAAGGGCGAAAACAAAATAAAAGGGCCCTTCGCCTTCAGCAAAGCTGAAAAACGGGTCCTGGGGCGGGGCATCATGAAGGATATAGAAAAAATATACGAGAGGCTGAAAATCAATCAGGATATTTCAGAAAAATTCTTCCAGATCGAAACGTGTATCCTGTCTATCTTGAATTTCAAGGACCTGTTCGAGAAATTACTTTTTGAAATCCGTGAAAAGTTCGGAATTCCCCACCTGTGGCTCTCGATGATCGATAAGAGCGAAGTATCCCATCTCATCCAGGCGCTGGCGTCTTCGGAAATTCTGAAAGATCATCTCAATATCATCGACGGGGAAAATTTTCTGGATCTTGTCAACCACAAGACAAAACCCGTGCTCGCGAGCGGCGATCTGAAGCGGTTTTATAAATTGTTTCCCGAGAACCAGAAATATTTCATAAAGTCGATAGCAGTTGTCCCGCTGACTCTGGACGGAGAGATTATCGGCAGCCTGAACCAGGCCGATTATTCCGAATTTCGATACCAGCCCGGAATGGACACGCGTTTTCTCGAACAGCTTGCCGTTAAAGTTTCCATATGTCTGTCCAATGTCACGGCCCATGAAAAGCTCAGGATGATCGCCGATTTCGACCTGGGGACAAAGGCAAAAGGATAGCTGCTTATTTACAGTTTTTTCCTGCCGATCTTGATGGCGCAGAATTCGCCGCACATTGTGCATCCCTCCTCGCCTGCGCCCTTGCTTTTTTCCAGAAGCCTTTCCGCCCTCTGCGGGTCAATGGCCGCGTTGATTTGCCCCTTCCAGTCGAATTCCTTCCTGTGCTTTGCCATGCTGACGTCCCTTTCAAACGCCCCCGGGATATTGCGGGCGAGGTCGGCAATGTGCGCGGCTATACGTGACGCTATAACCCCTTCTCTCACGTCATCGAGAGACGGAAGCCGCAGGTGTTCCGAGGGGGTCACGTAACAGAGGAAATCAGCTCCCGCGGCGCCGGCGACGGCCCCGCCGATAGCGGCCGTAATATGGTCGTAACCGGGAGCGATATCCGTCGGAAGGGGTCCCAGAACATAAAACGGGGCGCCTTTGCATATCTGCTTCTGGAGGAGCACATTGGTTTCGATCTCCCGGATGGGCACATGGCCCGGTCCTTCGATCATAACCTGGACGCCACGCTGTCTCGCCCTTTCCGCCAGTTCGCCGAGAATAAGCAGTTCCTGAATCTGTCCCCTGTCTGTCGCGTCGGCGAGACACCCGGGCCGCAGGCCGTCCCCCAGGCTGAGGACCATGTCATGGCGGCGGGCTATTTCCAGCAGCCTGTCGTAATACTCGTAGAGAGGATTCTCGCGGCGATGGTAGTCCATCCAGTGTGCCGTTATCGAGCCCCCCCTGCTCACTATTCCCAGAAGGCGTCCCTCCCGGCGGATCGAATCTACACTTCCCCTGGTAACCCCGCAGTGGACGGTTATGAAGTCGACGCCGTCTTCGCCGTTTTCCTCAATCGCTTGAAAAAGGTCGTCCGCCGTCATTTCTACCATGGCCTTGCGGCGCTCCAGCATCCCTGCGGCGGCCTGATAGATTGGAACAGTCCCCACAGCCACGCAGGATTCTTTGATGACGGCCTTCCTGATCGCCCTGATGTCTCCTCCCGTGGAGAGGTCCATGATAGTATCCGCGCCGGCCTCTATGGCGATCCTTACCTTCCGCAGTTCGAGATCTAGATTCACGAGGTCTTTTGATGTTCCGATGTTGGCGTTGACTTTCGTCTTCAGGCCCTTGCCGATTGCCAGAGGCGGTATCTTCCGGTGATGTCTGTTCCGGACTACAACAATATTGCCGTCCTCGACACCTTTGCGGATAAACTCGGGTTCAACGCCTTCCCGTTCGGCGCAGAATTTCATTTCTTCCGAAACTTCACCCTTGCGGGCGATTTCCAGCTGTGTCATTATTGCATCCCGCATTATCGGCCTCTTTTCCTCAAGGCCTGTTGTTTATTTGCCCGCGGACAGTATAAGTTCGGCCGCTTTTTTCCCCGAGAGGAGCATTCCGCCGAAGATGGGCCCCATTCTCGGGCCTCCAAATGCGGCGTTTGCAGACATACCGGCGACGTACACGCCGGGACAAATCTCTTTCGTGTTTTCGATTGTGAGGCTCTCCGCCTTTTCCGCCCACATGGAACGCTCGCCCATCAATTTTCCGGTCTCGGTAAACATCTTCACATCGGCTTTACGCTCTATTACCCGCAATACCTCAGTGTCGTGGCCGGTAGCGTCCACAACATTGGCGGCCTTGATTGAAAGGGGGTCTACGTGCAGACCCGTCATCTCGACTGGTGACCACGTGATGACAAGTCCGGTCACCCGTCCGTCGCGTATAATTACGTCCTCGACTGTCATGCAGTTGAATATCTTTGCTCCTGCTTTCGCTGCGCAAGAGCAGATCGTCGAGACGGATTCGATTGCGTCCGCCGTGTAATAGCCCGGCTCGTATTCCTGTGTCGCGATTCCGAATAAGTCGAGAAGCGGTTTTGCCTCCTTCTGGACGACGATCTCGTTAAACATCATGCCGCCGCCCCACATGCCTCCGCCTATACTCAATTTGCGCTCGAAAACAGCGACCTTCCTTCCGGCCCTGGCCAGGAAATAGGAGGCGACGAGGCCGGCGGGCCCGCCGCCGACGATGGCCGTATCGACTTGCGTGTATTCCAGGAATTTCCGCAAGAAGCGGTCAATAATCGCCCTCGTGATGGTGACTTCGCTCAGTGACATGAAATTTCCTCCTGCTCTTTATTGCTTCAGTGATTCAGCCGGCTCGCAATGCTCAATGCCTTTTTGACCACCTCTCCGGGATTCTTTCCCAGTATCCTGACCATTGGCTCTTTTCCGACATCGCCCCTGTCGAAAATGATATCCGGTACAGTGTCCCTCCCGGCCAGGACCGAATCGGTTCCCCATTCCAGCGAGGATCCTTCTGCTTTCTTTATCCGGTCCGGTTCATCGTACCGGCTGAAGGAAGCCACATCATAGCCGAGTTCGCCGCATATCCGTACGATCTCTTCCGAATACCGGATATTCATTGCCGAGCGGCGGCTTTCGTCGTAACGCATGACAGTAAGGATGATCCGGGCAATGTGGCTGGAGACTCCGAACGAAGGGTCCCGGATCGTCCGCAGCTCGTCCCCCACGCGGATCAGCCTTCCCGGGATCGCCGCCACTTCCTCCGGCCGGGCGGCGAAGGGGAGCGCATAGCCGATATTGGACTGGACTTCCGGTATAAGATTACCGCACTTCGATTCTTTCAGAATCCGTACGGCATCGGCAAGTTCCCGGATGCATCGATAACGGTCCGCCTCCCTGAAAAGTACGGCCATGGGATTGACCGGACCGTGCCCGCCGCCGAGGCGTATAGCTGACCGGATAGAGGCCGTCAGGTATTCTTTCGCCTCTCTGGCCGCGTCAAGTACCGGGAGACCCTTTCCGACTCCGGCGGCAATGGCCGCGGATAGGGTACATCCCGTACCGTGCGTGTCGGCCGTAGCAATCCGTTCGGCCCTGAATTCGTGGAAAAGTGTTCCGTCGTATAGAATATCGACTGCATCGCCGGCCAGGTGACCCCCTTTGACCAGAACATTCCGGGGTCCCAGAGACCGGATGATCTCGGCCGATTTTTTCATGTCCTCGACCGAGGAGATTCTTTTTTTTGAAAGAAATTCCGCCTCCGGGATATTCGGCGTGACGACAAGCGATAACGGCAGGAGCTCGTTCTTCAGTATCTCTTTTGCCTCGTCCGTGATCAGGGAAGCTCCTCCCTTGGCGATCATCACGGGATCGACTACGAGTTTCTCTATCCGGAACTCGCGGATTTTTCCGATGATGGTTCTCAAGGTCTCCGGCCCGGCCAGCATGCCCGTCTTGGCGGCGTCGATTCCGATATCTGAGGCGACTGAGTCGAACTGCTTCTCTATGAAAGAGGCGGGGACCTCGAATATCCCCTGAACGCCCCGGGTGTTCTGGGCCGTGAGCGCAGTGACGACTGTCATGCCATGGCAGCCGAGAGCGGCAATCGTTTTCAGATCCGCCTGAATCCCGGCTCCTCCTCCCGAATCGGAACCGGCGATAGTCAGAATTTTTTTAATGCTCATTTTTTCATCCTGAAGCGAGCACGGATATGCATCTCCCGCCTGTATAAAATAAAAAGGCCGTATCCACCGACCCGGGGATATGGCCTTCAGGAAAACGATACAAATTGTGAAAAGCCGCTCCCTACGCTGGCATTACCCAGGTCAGGTAAATAGGGGTATTCTCTCAGCCTTTTCTGGCAGCTGAAAAACCCTCCGCCAGGAGAGCGCATAAATGGGATTTTCAACGGCCCTGGAGTTTCGGCACCCCCGCTTGCACTATTTTATTTATAAGAATCTGTCCTGAATATCAAGAAGAAATAAATACCGGCTAATCCGGAATCTGTTTACCGAATATCTTTCTTGCATTCAGGGAGGTGATCCTCCCCACTTCTTCAATCGCCACGTTCTTGATTTCGGCGATTTTCCCGGCAGTCAGGACGACAAAGGCCGGTTCATTTCTTTTCCCCCTGTGGGGATGGGGCGCGAGATAGGGTGCGTCGGTTTCCACAAGGAGATGCTGGAGGGGTATTTTCCTTACCACTTCGGCCAGTTGTTCCGATTTGCGAAAGGTGATCGTCCCCGGTATGGATATATAGAACCCTTTATCGATGCATTTCACGGCCAATTCATAATCTCCGGAAAAACAATGGATGATTCCTCCCTGCTTCCCGGGCCAATTTTTCAATGCGTCCCAGATTTCCCGGTGCGCCTCACGGTCGTGGATGATGACGGGAAGATCCATCTCCAGGGCTAGTTCCAGTTGTTCTGAAAACCTGTTGATCTGGACATCCCTTGGAGAAAGATTGCGAAAAAAGTCGAGGCCGATTTCGCCGTAGGCGACGACTTTACCATGCCCGGCCAATTTCCTTATTTCATCGTAAGTGGAAGTATCGATATTGCGGACTTCGTGAGGATGGATACCCACGGCGGCATAGACCGTTTCATGTTGCTGCGCAATCGAGACGGCTTTTCGGCAATCCGCCAGAGTCGTTCCCACTGTGACCATAAGCTCGATTCCCGCTTCTTTCGCCCTTGCGATGACCTGACTTCTGTCCCGATTGAATTCTCTCATTTCGAGATGGACATGGGAATCGATGAACATGGACGCAATCTATTCTATGATTATTTCTTCGGCATGATCCGACATGTCGGGGAGTTCCGCCAGGTATTTGTTCAGTTCTTCATCGGAGATTTCGCCGCCCAGAATTTTTTTCTCGATGATCCTTTTGTCGATTTCGCCTTTGTATAATAGCAATTTTTTCATAAAACCCTCGTAAAAAAATCCCGATCCCCTTCGTCAGTCCCGGGACTGAAAAATAAAAAACCTGTCTGCACAGAGAAAGTACATACATTATTTTTTTCGAGCGATCAAGTACCCGCAAGTATCAATTTCTAAATCCTGAATTCGGATATCTGTCCGGGATTCAGATCTTCGTGCCTGGAACTTCCGGCAAGATGCAGAACAGACGAAGGTCCCTGGATTATTATTCCCTCAGTCGCGGGTCCAGCGAGTCCCTTATACCCTCGCCCAGAAGATTATATCCCAGTACGGTAATAAGTATCGCCAGGCCGGGAAAGAGCGACAACCACCAGGCGATATCGATATTGTCCTTCCCGTCCGTCAGGATGTTTCCCCAGCTGGGAGTCGGAGGCTGGACTCCGATCCCGAGAAAACTGAGGGCGGATTCGGTCAGGATGGCTCCCGCAATGCCGAACGTAGCGGCGACCAGGAGGGATGCCATGGCATTGGGCAGAATGTGAAAAAAGATGATTCTTGTATCGCTCGCTCCGATCGCCCGCGCCGCCTGCACGAAATCCCTCTCCTTAAGGCTGATGAAATCGGCCCGCACAAGGCGTGTTATTCCCATCCATCCGGTCACTCCTATGATGATCATGATGTTCCAGATAGAAGGCTCCAGAAACGCGATTACGGCCAGGATCAGGAAAAAGGTGGGGAAACACAGCATGATATCTACAAATCTCATGATGATACTGTCAATCCATTTTCCGTAAAAGCCGGATACGGCCCCCAGGACGGTCCCGATAAGAAGGGCGATCCCGGTGGATACGAACCCGACTTTCAGGGATATCCTCGAGCCCCAGATCATCCGGCTCAGGACATCGCGTCCGAGCTGATCCGTCCCCAGGAAGTGTGCCGGCGAAGGCGGAGCCAGCACGAGCTGCAGGTTGATTTCGGTCGGCTCGTAAGGCGAAATCCAGGGTGCAAAAATAGATACGATGAAAAGAAAGATTATAATGACACTGCCGGCCATGGCCATCTTGTTACGCGAGAACCGCATCCAGAAATCGGATCTCAGTGAATAGTCATTCATACTACTTTCCCAAGCGGAACCGCCTTCCCGCCGTTTTTATCTCCTGCCTTCTCTGCCTCTTTGCTTCCTGTCTTTTCCCTGTCTCTACCCTATCCTTATGCGTGGATCGGCCAGAGCATACGCGACATCCGCGATCAGATTCCCGAGCAGTGTCAGAACAGCTCCGATCACGAGAATTCCCATTACGACGGGGTAGTCGCGCGACATGACAGCCATATAAAAGAGTTGCCCCATTCCGGGAATGGCGAAGATAGTCTCGAAGATGACACTGCCTCCGATAAGCCCGGGCAGGGACAGCCCCATGATGGTGATAACGGGAAGCAGGGCGTTGCGCAGGGCATGTTTCATGATAACCGCCCCTTCGCTGAGCCCCTTTGCTCTGGCCGTCATGATATAATCCTGCCTGATGACTTCGAGCATATTGGACCGCATATATCTCGAAAACCCGGCCAGTCCCCCGAACGCGGCGAGGGAAACAGGCAGGATCAGATGCCTGACGACGTCCGCCAGTACTTCGAGGGGGCGCATGTATTCATAGTTGAGCGAGCGTATCCCGGAGATAGGCAGCCAGCCGAGATTTACGCCGAAGAGAATCATCAGGAGAAGCGCGAGCCAGAAAGTCGGCATGGCGAATCCGATGAAAACGAATACGCCTGTAGCCCTGTCGAAAAGGGAGTTCTGGCGCACCGCCGAAAAAACACCGATTGGAATAGCCAGAAGTATAATGAGCAGCATGGAGAGGGCATTCAAAAAAATAGTGATTGGAAGCCTCTCCGAGATCTTGTCCATGACGGGTCTCGCATCCGGAGAAAAAGACCTCCCGAAGTCGAGATGGACCAGCCTGCCCACCCAGATCAGATATTGCTGGTAGAGCGGCTTATCCAGATCGTACATGGCCCTGAGGCGTTCTTTCATTTCAGCGGACGCCCTCGGATTCATCTGAGTCTGCAGATCGGTGGGGGAACCAGGCGCGAGGTGGATGACACTGAAGCAGATGATCGTGATCCCGATGAGCAGGGGCACCATCAGGAGTATGCGGCGCATAATATAACCGGACAAACTTTATCCTCCCGAAAAACGGCAAGTAAAATGTAAGGAGTAAATAGTGAAGATCTCGTAAAGAGTCTATGGTTCGATTCCCCGGCAAGCTCAGGACAGGCTGAGCTCTGCATGACAGCATAGACGACAACTCGACTTTTTACGAGGCCGACAACAATGCAGTGTTGTGGCTGCTGATCACTTCTCACTCATTACGCACCTTGCTACCTGCGTCCGATGCAGGTGTAAATGAATCCTCTCGCCCTCATTTCTGAGGGATCATACTGGTTCCTGCCGTCAAAAATAACGGGGGCGGTCATCAATTTCTTCATCCGGTTGAAGTCCGGATTTCTGAAGAGGTGCCATTCCGTGGCGAGTGCAAGAAAATCAGCTCCCTGCAGGGCGTCGTAAGGATTATGATAGTATCTGATTCCGGGATTGTTCCCGAGGATTTTTTTCGCGTTCTCGATCGCTTCCGGATCGTAAGCCTGGATCGTAGCGCCGTGGTCAATAAGGATCCTGATGATGTCCAGCGCGGGTGACTCCCTGACATCGTCGGTATTGGGCTTGAAAGCAAGACCCCAGACCGCCCCCACCTTGTTCTTGAGAGTGCCTTTATTATGGAAGTGCCGGATAATTTTCTCCGCCAGGATCTCCCGCTGTTTCAAATTCACTTCTTCAACGGATTTCAGGATTTTCAATTCGTAATCCAATCCCTCCGCCGTACTGATCAGTGCCCTTACATCTTTGGGAAAGCACGATCCGCCATAGCCGATTCCGGGATAAATGAAGCTGTAGCCGATGCGCCGGTCCGATCCGATCCCCTGCCTTATTTTGGATATATCCGCCCCGACCCGCTCGCATATGTTGGCCATTTCGTTCATGAAGGATATCCGGGTTGCGAGCATCGCGTTGGCCGCGTATTTTGTCAATTCCGCGCTGCGCACATCCATGACTATCATTTTCTCTCTGTCCATGGCGAACGGCGCGTAAATCTCTTTCATGAGCTCGGCCGTCCTGACGTTATCCGTGCCGATGATCACCCTGTCCGGCTTCATGAAATCGTTGATCGAGTCTCCTTCCTTCATGAACTCCGGATTGGATACTACGTCGAATTCTATATCCAGCTTTCTTTTTTCCAGCTCTTCCCGGATGACGGCCTTCACCTGGTCCGCCGTGCCGACCGGCACGGTGGACTTGTTGATAACGATCTTGTAATCCTCCATCAACTTCCCGATGCCTTGCGCGACTCCGAGGACATGCTTCAGGTCGGCGGCCCCGTTCTCATCCTGTGGCGTTCCCACCGCGATGAAAATGAAAAGGGAATTCCTGACGGCATCGGCCAGGTCTGTTGTGAACCGAAGACGTCCGTCATCGCAGTTCTTTTTTACTAGGATATCAAGACCCGGTTCGTAAATGGGCATGATACCGTTGTTCAGGCCTTCTATCTTTTTCTCGTCGATATCCACGCAGATTACCTCGTTGCCCATGTGGGCGAAGCAGGCGGCGGCGACCAATCCTACATAGCCCGTACCAATGATCCCAATCCTCATTTGACCCTCCTGAGCTTCAGCCTGTTATTGCGAGGCGAACAACCCCATTTTTTCTATATTCTCCACAGTCTTCCAGAGATTTTTTTCCGAATGAGGCTCAACCGTAATCACCGGATCGATCCCGCGCTCGCCGATCATGTCGAAGAGTCTCCGGAATGGAAAATTGCCCTCTCCGACAGGCAGATGCTGATCGGTCCTGCCGTCGTTGTCGTGGAGATGGAGCTGTCCGGTCCGGCCGCCCATGTGATCGATCCATTCTTCGACCGCGCATTTCGAAAAGACGTTGAAGTGCCCTGTATCAAAACAAAAACAGACGTGAGCGGAATCCAGCGCGTCTATAAGGGATCTCAGGTGCCGCGGGTTCCCCTCATACACATTTTCAAAGGAAATGAAGGTCCCCGTCTCTTCCGCAAGGACAACGAACTCTCTCCAAGTTTCTATGCTGTTTTCAAGCCATAGGCGCTCGCTGGAGACATAGTACCGCTCATCAAAAGATGGATGACACACAACGAGCCGTGGCCGGAATATGGAAACGAGCCCGAAGACCTGTCTCAGCCGCTCGACTGTCACGCGCCTGATCCGGGGGTCAACGGCTCCCGGCCTGAGATCCATGAACGGCGCATGCAAGGTCACTCTGAGTCCGGCCCGCATGAGACTTTCTCCTACATGCAGAAAATCCTTTTCCCGGAAGTGATCCAGGGCATGGCCGTTGAAGCTGATTTCCGGGTTTATCCCTTCCTTCAGGATCAGCGGAAGGTGTTTTTCATATAGTTTATGAAAGGGTATATGCACCTGAATTTTTTTCAATATATCGTACATAGGAAATTATCTTAATACCACAATATGCCGCCATTAACAACCAGGGGTTGTATGTAGGCTGAGGGCCAAGGCAGGGCCACGAAAAAGAGAAGCCGGGAAAGAGTGGACCTGACGTCCAATCCCGACGATGCTTCTCGAGATTCAAATTGACACATTATCGAATTTCTATTACAAATTACAAAATTAAAACGAGGAGGTGCCGGATATTCAAAGAAAGATAAACTCGAAAAAAACAGTGCTTTTGTGTGTAAACGCAGCGCTGGAAAAGCAAGCCAAAAACCTCATCATATTGAACGTAAAGAAAATGTCATCCCTTGCGGATTATTTTGTGATATGCAGCGGCGGTTCCGACAGACAGGTTCAGGCGATCACAGCCTCGATCGAAGAACGTTTGAAAAAGGCCGGGAAGAGACCCATCGGCATGGAAGGTGAAAGGGCGGGGAAATGGGTGCTCATGGATTACGGCGACGTTATTCTGCATATCTTTCACGAACCTGTGAGGCAGTTTTACGACATCGAACGGCTGTGGACGGATGTCCCGCGCATGGAGGTTGAGGAGCACGTTTCCGAGGTCGTATCTCTGAGCAAGGGAATGTAGTATTGGAAAACTTCCTGGCCACCCTGGTGGATCTTCTCTTCCCTGTACGATGCGTCGGCTGCGATTCGCTCATCAAGGAAGGAGACGGCGGGCCGTTCTGTGAGAGGTGCATTTCGAAAATCCATTTTATCAAGTCACCTATCTGCCCGCGCTGCGGTATCCCTTTCAGGGCAGGAGGAAGCGATCACCTCTGCGGCGAATGCATCCGGACAAGACAATATTTCACCATGGCGAGATCCGTGGGGTTGTATGAAACGGCTTTACTGAATGCTATACACCGTTTCAAGTACGGGAAAAGCACGGCAGCCGGCAAAGCACTGGGGAAGATCATGGCCCTTTTCGATTTTCCAGGTCTGGAAATGCGAAGGTTTTCCGTGATCATGCCGGTTCCGCTGCATCCCGACAGGTTAAGGGAAAGGGGTTTTAATCAGTCCCTCATCCTCGCCAGGGAGATCGCCGGACATCACTGCCTTCCCCTGGATTTCACGTCTTTGAAAAGAAAGAGATATACAGAGCCGCAGATCGGCCTGGGTAAGGACGCCCGGAGCCCCAATGTCAGAGGGGCATTCGAGGTCGGCGGAAAAGAGAATATTTCCGGCCGGAAGGTTGTCCTTGTCGATGATGTGTACACAACCGGAAGTACCGTCCGCGAATGCGCCAGAACCCTGCTCGGGAACGGCGCAGAGGAAGTTGCGGTGCTGACGCTTGCGAGGGCGATCTGACAAGTTATTGATAAGGGTTGGCGGATGGGAAAAATTTATGCAAGACAGCAACTGAGGGATGAACTGGACAGACTCAGGGAGGGTGGGAAAAAGATCGTTTTTACAAACGGCTGCTTCGACATCCTGCATGCGGGACATGTCCGCTACCTGAGAGAAGCCAGAAAGCTGGGTGACGTTCTTGTGCTTGCGCTCAACAGCGATTCTTCCGTGAGGTCGATCAAGGGGGAGAAAAGGCCGTTGATTCCGCAGCAGGAACGTGCGGAGGTGGTTTCCTCCCTTGAGTCGGTGGATTATGTGACGATTTTCGATGAGAGCACGCCTCTTGCTTTAATCGAGTTTCTGAAACCTGATGTCCTTGTCAAGGGGGGGGATTGGGACGAGGAGTCTGTGGTAGGACGTGAATCGGTAAAAAAACGGGGGGGGCGCGTTGTCATTATTCCGGAAGTGAAGGGGGTATCTACCACGGCGATTGTTGGAAAAATTCTGGATACTTACGGCGGACAGAGCAAAGAGTGACGGAACGCGGGAGGAACCGGACATGTGGGTAGACCGGTCCTCTTTTTTACTTTACAAAAAAGAATTTATTATGTACAAATTGGATTTACTTTCAAGGACCGAAAATCGAGCGGACGGCATCGGATATGAAACCTGAAAAACTGGAAATGTTTAAGAGCCTCTTGAACCAGAGGATAGAAGAGCTCCTGAACGAAGCCAGCAAGACTGTTTCGGATATGACGGACGAGAAGGAGAATTTCCCCGACCCGAATGACAGGGCATCTCTCGAATCCGAGCGGAATTTCGAACTGCGGATCAGGGACAGAGAGCGGAAATTGATCCGCAAGATGCAGGAAGCTATCCAGCGCATTGACAACGGTACCTTCGGGATTTGCGACCGTTGCGGCGGTCAGATCTCCGAGAAGAGGCTGATAGCCAGACCTGTTACGACACTCTGTATCGAATGCAAGACGAAAGAAGAGAGGCTCGAAAAACAGCGGGGCGAATAGATCGTCCTTTGTCCTGCCCGCAAAAGCCCCCGCCAACTCCCTGGAGTTGATTTTTTATATTCTTGAAGGTCCTGCCATCGTCCTTACCCCGGTTTCGGTCCGGGGCGTATCCTGGATATTAAAAAGATAAAGTTCTCTCTGTGCGCGGGATCACCGATGTTTGTCAGTGTCGCTGTCAATATACCTTCGGATCGCCTTTTTTCTTATTCCGTCCCCCCCGAGCTTGAAAAGGAAGTCGCAGTCGGAAAGAGGGTCCTTGCGCCTTTCGGCAAGAGGAAAGTCACGGGATACATTCTGGAACTTACAGAAGATTCCGACAGGGCCGGGCTTAAGGAAATCATTTCAATTCTGGATCGTGAGCCTCTTTTCGGGGCTGACGACCTGCGCTTTTATCGATGGGCTTCCGAATATTATCTGTATCCGCTGGGCAGATTGTTGAAAGAGATCATGCCGGGCGGCATCAATATAGAACCGGATATCCTGATTTCACTCGAAAAGACGGCATTGGAGGCGGATCACGCGAAGCTGCCGGCCGTTCAGCGTCGGATACTGGAAATCCTGCATGACTGTCCTTCGGGTATTTCCCTCAAACAATTGAAGAAGGAATTTGAGGGCAAAGATATCGGCAATCACCTCAAGGCCCTTCAGGAAAAGTTCACTGTAACTTTGAGGGAAAATCTGCGCAAGCCGGACATTGCACCCAAAAAAGAACTGTTTGCATCTCTTGCGTGCGACCTCCCATCCGATTTGAAATTAACCGGCAGGGAAAAAGACATCTTCGATCGGATTGCGGCGGGAGTTGTACCCCTGTCCTCGCTCAGGGCCGTTTATCGCAATGCGGCCGCCGTCGTCCGGCGTCTGGAACGGAAAAACTTCATTACTCTTTCGGAAAAAGAGGTCTTCCGGGGGCACGGACAGATTCCCATTCTGGATGCCGGGAGCCCGTCCGGAATCATTCTGAGCGATGCGCAGGAAAAGGCGCGCCGGGAAATCGAGTCCTCCATATCTTCAGGCGGGTTCTCGCCCCTTCTTCTGCACGGGGTCACCGGCAGCGGAAAAACCGAAGTTTATCTGAGCGCGATCGCACAAGCCCTGTCGCAGGGCGCAGGTGTTATATACCTGGTTCCGGAAATTGCGCTTACTCCCCAGCTGCTGAGCAGGATAAGCGCGAGATTCGGCATCGACAGGGTGGCTGTCATCCACAGCGGCATATCGAGGGCTTCACGATATGACCAGTGGAGGAAAATCCGGCGGGGCGATATAGACGTTGTTATCGGCGCCAGGTCCGCCGTTTTTGCGCCGGTTCAGCGCCTGCGGTTGATTATTGTGGATGAAGAGCACGATTCTTCCTATAAACAGGACGACCGAATGAGATATAATGCAAGAGATCTAGCGATCATCAGGGCTAAGCAGCAATCCGCGACGGTAATCCTGGGTTCAGCCACCCCCGGAATTCAGACCTTTCACCACGTCCGGAGCAGAAGATACCGATACTTGAGTCTTCCGAGCAGGGTTGGGGGCCGCCCGTTGCCCGGGGTGGCGATTATCGATATGAAACACGAAAGGACGCCGGAAGGCAGAGTACGAATTTTCTCACGACCGCTGGAGGAGGCGATCAGAAGCACGCTTGATGCCGGCCGGCAGGTGCTGCTTTTTCTGAACAGGCGCGGCTTCCATACATTCGTCTGCTGTTATTCATGCGGGTATGTATTCAAGTGCCTGAATTGTTCCGTCACCCTGACTCACCATTCCGATGCCGGGGTTCTCAAGTGCCATTATTGTGGTTTTGCCGTCAAGTCCCTTCCCCTGTGCCCTGTCTGCCGGGAGGGGAGGATAGGGACGTACGGCCTGGGGACGGAAAGGCTGGAGAAGGAGATCGCCTCGAGATTTCCGGCGGCGCGGGTAAGCCGCATGGACAGCGATACCACTGCAAGAAAGGGAGCACACGAGAGAATTCTCAAGTCCCTGGAAAAAGGGCAGATCGATATTCTTATAGGCACCCAAATGATTGCGAAAGGACATGATTATCCCGGCGTCCTTCTTGTCGGAGTGCTGTCTGCTGATCTTTCTTTGAATATCCCGGACTTCCGCTCTGCCGAAAGGACTTTCCAGCTGCTGACGCAGGTGGCCGGCAGGGGCGGCCGCGGAGATGCCCCGGGCAGGGTATTTATCCAGACATTCAACCCGGACCATTACGCGATCCGCCTTGCCGCTATGCACGATTATGAGAGGTTTTATGAGCAGGAGATATCTATTCGAAAAGAGCTGTTCTACCCTCCTTTTTCCCGTATTGTGAGTCTCTGGGTATCCGGTCTGAAAAAAGATAGGGCGAAAGAGGGCGCGGAAGGCATCGGAAGATTCCTGAGAGAGCGCATCCACAGTGGACAGGAACAGGGCAGAGTTGATATTCTTGGGCCATCGGAGGCCGTGATCGCCAGGATCAAAGGAAGATACCGTTGGCAGATATTACTGAAAGGAAGGAATATCGGGTTACTGCGCTCATTGGCCCGGCAGGTCCTGGAAAGAGGGGCTGGCCGGGGTTTATCCGTGAAAGCCGATGTGGATCCCCTTCATTTCATGTAAATGGGCAAAACATTTCCGGGTTCAGAATCTGGATCATTATGCATGTCGGCTCAAGGCCGGTTTATGGTCAGCATGACAGAATGCGGTAATTTCGACTTTTTACTGGGCTGTCAGGAAAGAGGTGGAAATGGTCGCTGAAAAACCGAGGATTATTTTCATGGGAACGCCGGAATTCGCGGTTCCCTCACTGGATGCCCTGGTGCAGAGCGGGTATCCTGTCATAGCCGTTGTCACACAGCCCGACAGGCCGAAAGGGAGAGGAAGAAGAAACGAGCCGCCTCCCGTTAAGACGGCCGCGGAAAAATATGGTTTACGGGTGATACAGCCCGAAAGTGTCCGTGATTCATCCTTTCTCGAATTTTTCAGACGACTTGCCCCCGACATGGTGGTGCTTGTCGCATTCGGCCAGATCCTCCCGGCGCAAATCATATCATACCCGCCAAAGGGCTGCATCAATGTCCATCCATCACTCCTGCCCAGATACAGGGGGGCGGCTCCAATTAACTGGGCACTGATCCGTGGGGATAAGGAGACAGGAGTGACAGTTATAATGATGGACGAGAAGGTTGATTCCGGGGATATTCTGATCCAGGAGAATACCATGATCGCTCCTGAGGAGACGTTTGGCCAGCTCCGTGACCGTCTCGCTGAAATGGGTGCGCGTCTTCTTCTGCGGGCGATTGAGGCAGTGGTGGAAGGGACGGTGACCGGGACACCACAGGATCCTTCTCAGGCGACTTATGCGCCCAGATTGAAAAAGGAGGACGGACGAATCCACTGGAGTACAGATTTCAGTTCCATAGTCAACCTGATCAGGGGTCTCTCTCCTGCTCCCGGAGCATATACCTGTATTGAAGGCAGGCAATTGAAAGTGTTTACCGCTTCCGGGGAGGCATCGGAGCGGGTAGATGGGCCTCCGGGAAAAGTCACCGGGCAGAGCGACCGGGGTCTCAGGATAGCGGCAGTGAACGGGTACGTTTATCTGCAGGATGTCCAGCTTGAAGGAAAGAAAAGAATGCCCATTCAGGACTTCCTGAGGGGGTATAAAATAGAGCCGGGGACAGTGCTGACATGAAATCATCGGGGTAAAATCAAGAAGGCAAGAAGAGGGATTTTAAAAGCAGGCCCCGGCTACATGCATATGAGGCGCTAAGAATATGAAACCCGATCCACGTCGGATGGCAGTCGAAATACTGGACAGCGTGGAAAAAAAAGGCTCTTTCGCCGAGCCTCTTCTGGATTCGTATCTGTCTGCAGGCGCTTTTAATGACCAGCGGGATCGGAAGCTTCTGACGGAGCTTGTATATGGTACCCTGCGAATGAAGAATCGGCTGGACTGGGTTGCCGGCCGTTTTTACAAGGGCGACTTCGAAACCGTGGATACGGGGCTGAAAAATATCCTGAGGACAGCTCTTTACCAGATCATGTTTACGGATCGTATACCGGCGTATGCGGCCGTCAATGAGGCGGTCAAAATTACCGCAAAAAGATATCCGGGCAGGTCGGCGCTGGTTAATGCCGTCCTGAGAAACGCGCTCAGAGGACGGGAAGATATCCGATATCCTGATTTCAGAACGGCCCCGTCTTTATTTATATCGGTTTTTCATTCCCACCCTTTGTGGATAGTCAAAAAATGGATGGAGCGGTTCGGCATCAATGAAACAGCCGCCCTGTGCAGAGTCGACAATGAGGTGCCGCCTCTCTGCCTGCGGGTCAACCGCCTGAGAGCAACGCGCGAAGAGGTCATTAAAGAATTCGTCGATCTGGGCTGTGCGGCGGAAAAAACTGTTTACTCGCCTGCGGGAATCGTTCTGTCGGATGTTCCGGGACCGCTTCGGGAGACCCCTCCTTACCGTGCAGGGCATTTCCAGGTTCAGGACGAGGCCTCCCAGCTCACGGTCATTCTGGCGGGCCCGCGTCCGGGGGAACGGATCCTCGATGTGTGCAGCGGCAATGGAGGCAAAACGACCCATATGGCCGAGTTGATGGATAACAGGGGTGTGATAATCGCCCTCGACATAAGCGCCGCAAAACTGCAATCCCTGGAGGAACTGGCTGGAAGACTGGGAATATCCGTCATCCGCACACACAGGGGCGATGCCTCGCAGGATCAGGGGGATTCGTTCAGGCGGGCCTTCGACAGGGTGTTCGTGGACCCCCCCTGTTCGGGGCTCGGAACGCTCAGAAGGAATCCGGAAATCAAGTGGCGGCTCTTCCCCGGAGAGTTTCGGAAATTCCCTCCCCTTCAGAAAAGCATCCTGAGCCGGGCTGCGGCATGCGTGAAAAAAGGAGGGCGCTTGATTTACAGCACATGCAGCATAATGTCAGAGGAAAATGAGGATGTTGTACGGGACTTTCTCGAAAAAAGCGGGGATTTCGGGATAGAAATACCTGCTCCGGTGGATGAGGAGCTTATCGATTCCTCGGGTTTCTTCAAGTCCTTCCCGCACCGCCATGGAATGGACGGCTTTTTTGCGGCCGTACTCAGAAGAAACAGGGCATGAAAGCGGTGGGCCGGCGGCAAAAACGAAAAGGACTATTTGACTTCGTGACGGCAAAGATGTTAAGAGGCGGTTTCGATTCATCCCTTCTGCGTTGATTTCAATACAATTTCGGAAAGGACGGCGTCATGGTTCTCAAGCAGCTTCTGGTCGGCAATATGGCCATTTTCGCGTACATCGTCGGTGATCCGCAAACAGGGGAAGGTCTGGTCATCGATCCGGCGGCAAGCGTGGATATGATTGTCTCTGAGGCCGGGAAAAAAGGGCTCACGATCAGGTATATTGTGAACACTCATGGGCATGTCGATCACATTTCAGGCAATGCGGATATGAAAAAAAAGACAGGCGCGGGCATCATCATCCACGAGGAAGACGCCGAAATGCTGGTTTCCACGCCGGGCGTCGTCCTGCGGATGTTCGGAGCAAAGCCGTCTCCGCCGGCGGACAGGACGGTAAGGGACGGCGATGAAATTACAGTTGGAGGCGTTTCGTTGAAAGTCCTACACACGCCGGGGCATACCCCCGGAGGGATGTGTCTCTATACGCCGGGACATGTCTTTACCGGAGACACCCTTTTTGTGGGAGGGGTCGGCAGGACGGACTTGCCCGGGGGTTCGTGGAAAATGCTGTTGCGGTCGATAAAAGAAAAATTGCTTGTGCTTCCCGATGACACAATTGTCCTGCCGGGGCATAATTACGGATATACGCCGACTTCCACCATCGGCCAGGAGAGGAAGACGAATTCATTTTTGAGATAAGTACGACTTCAGGCACCAGGCTGGTAATTAACGGGCTAAAAAGTGCAGGGCTGATGGTTGCAGGAATGTTCGAACCTTTCGCCATCAGCCCTTAGCCTGATCAGGAGTTTTTATATGAACGATGGTCTCTTTAGCACGGATTTCCCGGGATTGAAGTTGTTCAGCAGGGGTAAAGTCAGAGACAACTATGAAATCGACGGGTATCTGCTCATGGTCGCCACGGACAGAATTTCGGCTTTCGACGTGGTTATGCCCAATCCGATAGCCGGCAAGGGGAGAATCCTGACAGGGCTTTCCGCCTTCTGGTTCAGGCGGATGGAAAGTATCATAGACCACCATCTCGTCTCGACGGACATAGAAAAATTCCCGGAGCCCTGCCGCCGTTACCGGGATATCCTGGAGGGGCGGAGCATGCTGGTGAAAAAAACAAGGCCGCTGCCGGTGGAGTGCATCGTCCGCGGCTATCTGGCCGGCTCCGGCTGGAAAGATTACGTTCAAAGCGGGACTATTTCAGGAATACAGCTTCCGGAAGGGTTGAAGGAAGCTTCCAGGCTGCCTGAGCCGATCTTTACGCCTTCCACCAAGGGTATAGAAGGTGAACACGATCAACCGATCACCCGTCAGGACATGGAGAATCTGATCGGCCGCGAACTCACGTCCAGAATCATAGATGTGAGTATGCGGATTTATGAGCGCGCATCGGCCATTGCCGAAGCACGGGGGATCATCATTGCCGATACCAAGATGGAATTCGGTCTGCTCGATGAGGGACTCATGCTGATTGATGAACTCCTTACGCCCGATTCGTCCCGATTCTGGCCGAAAGACGAATATCAGGAAGGCAGGCCACAGAAGAGTTTCGATAAGCAATTCTTGAGAGATTATCTCTTGTCGATTCACTGGAATCAAAGGCCCCCGGCCCCTCAACTCCCCGAGGATATCATCCGGAAAACACGGGAGAAGTATGAAGAGGCCCTGAACCTCCTTACTCGGTGGAGCTAATGCTATTCAGAATAACCACAATGGGAAGGATTTGACAAATCACCGATGGTTATTATGTTAATGTCGCATTGCCATGCCCCTTTCGCAGTTAAAAAGTGAAAGAAAAAATACCCGATTACAGAGAGAAACAGAAACTTTTGTATATTGACAGGACCCCCCCGGCGGACCTTATCCGCATTGGAGACGCTTATTATAAAGCGGGCAGGATATCGGACGCCGTTGATTTTTATGAAAAGGCGGGCTACACGCAGGGCCTGGAAAAAATCAGGGAAGATGCAATACGGGACGGGGATACAATGGCATACCAGCATGTCCTCAGGGCCCTGCGCCGCGAGGCTTCTCCGGAAGAATGGGACCGGATAGGTCGCCGCGCTTTCGAACTCCGTAAATGGAATTTTGCCCTTTATGCATTTGAAAAGGGCGGGAATACCGATCTGTTTAATAAGACAAGAGAGATCATTTCGGGGAGGGATCATCACTCTGCATGACCAAGAGGGACTATTATGAAATCCTTGGCGTGTCCAGAAATGCTTCGGAAGAAGAAATCAAGAGGAGCTACCGAAGGCTGGCCATGCGGTACCATCCGGACAGGAACCCCGGGGACAAGCAGGCTGAAGAGAAATTCAAGGAAGCGTCAGAAGCATACGAGGTATTAAGGGATCCGGAAAAGAGAGAACTGTACAATCGCTACGGGCATGAGGGCCTGAGCGGGGCGGGATTCAGGGGATTTTCTGGATTTGAGGATATTTTTTCAAGTTTCAGTGATATTTTCGAGGATATCTTCGGATTCACCGGGCAGAGGAGGTCTCGCACGGAGGGCCGTCCGGGAGCGGACATCCGTTATGATCTGAACATCCCATTCATGGATGCCGTCACCGGCACCTCTACAGAAATAGAGGTCGAAAAGCTCGAGACCTGCAGGGAATGCCGGGGCACCGGGGCGGCACCCGGGACGGCGCCCGAGATATGTCCCCGCTGCAGGGGAACCGGTCAGGTTACTCAATCCAGCGGTTTCTTTACAATCAGCACTACATGCCCGCAATGCCGCGGAGAGGGAAAAGTTATAAAAATCCCTTGTCCGGCCTGTTTTGGTTCGGGGCACGTCCGCGTAAAGAAGAAAGTTCAATTAAAAATACCCGCCGGGGTGGAAAGCGGCTCACGGTTGAGGCTCAGGGGAGAGGGGGAAGAAGGGAAATTCGGCGGCCCCAACGGAGACCTTTACGTATTCATCCATGTGGAGGAACACGAATTTTTCAAACGGGAAGGGGATGACATTTACTGCCAGATTCCCATTTCAATTACCCAGGCCGCCCTGGGAGGAACTGTCGATGTCCCGACACTTGATGGAAAAGAGAAATTGAAAATACCGAAAGGAACCCAGAGCGGCAAGATATTCCGTCTCAAAGGAAGAGGGATCCAAAATCTGCGCGGTTACGGACGCGGTGACCAGATTATCCAGACTGTCGTCAAAATACCCACCCACCTGACTAAAAGGCAAGAAGAGCTTCTTAAAGAGTTTGCCAGAATAAGCGGAGAATAGCATTCCCGAAAGCCGGCGGGAGAGAATTCTCTCCCGCCGGCTTTCTCCGAAGCTTCACGTTTTGACCGGAATTTTTTTTGCGCCTGCGGCCTTTTCCGTTTTGGGAAGACTGATGCGCAGGATGCCCTTCTCGAAGTTGGCCTGGACCTTCTCCGTATCGATGCCCTCCGGAAGGGGAATAACCCGGCTGAATGATCCGAATCGCCTTTCCATCCTGTGATAGCTCTCTTCCTTCTCTTCTTTTTCCTCTTTCTTCTCGCCCTTGATGGTCAGGGTGTCATTGGACATGAGGACTTCGATATCCTTTTCATCAAGGCCGGGGAGTTCCGCGGATACCTTGATTTCTTTTTCCGTCTCCTTGACATCCACACGGGGAGAAAAGGTCCGGAACCAGGGATCGGAAATTCCGGCAGGTTCGATTTCACCAAAGAAATCTTCCATCAGCCGGTTGATTTCCCGCTGCAGAGAGAGAAAAGGATGCATCTCTTCTCGCCTGGCCGGAACAGTCCGCCTGCTTCTGATAAGATCTCTTAATGGCATATCTTGTTCTCCTTTCTGATTGAGAATTGTGCAATTTATTCAGGACGCCTTGACCTCTATCTTTTTCGGCCTGAGGGGTTCGGCTTTCGGCAGTATCAATCGGAGTACTCCGTTAGTTACGGTCGCCTCGATTTTATCCTGATCTATACCTTCCGAAAGCGTAAAAGCCCTCTCATAATCGCCGACTCCGTATTCGGCATAGGACAAGTCATAACCCTTGTGGTGATCGACTTCGACAGTTCCGGAGATCGTCAACACATTCTTGTCCAGCACGATATTGACGGCATTTTCATCGACTCCCGGCATGTCGGCCAGGAGAATGATGGCATCCTTTTTCTCAATGATGTCGACGCTGGGGATGTATACTCTCCTGTTTCTGGTTCTTTCAGCCTCGACCGGGGCTTCCTTTTTATGTGTCTGCAATTCCTGTTTTTCATTTACCATGAGGAATCACCTCCTATTCTTTCTTGATCTGGATTTTCCTGGGCTTGTCTTCTTCGGCCCGTGGCAGATCTATCGTCAGGACTCCTTTTTCATATTTTGCAGTGACTTTCCCGGGATCAACCTGGAAGGGAAGTCTCAGTGACCGGGAAAACCGGCCGTGCGCTCTCTCCTGTCGGTGGTAAGCCTCTCCTTCTTTCAGTTCTTCCGGAGAACGCGAACCGCTCAATGAGAGGCTGTCGCCTTTAAGGGAGATTTCGATCGCTTGAGGATCGATGCCCGGCATTTCTGCGGTGATGATCGCATCGTTTTCGCTGACCCATACGTCGATGGCCGGAAAATCCTGTGAATACGGGATGGTTGCCCTGGAAATCAAGCGATCCATCTCGCGCTGGATACGCTGCATCTCGCGCCAGGGATCCCAAGTTCTCTGAAATCTTCCAAATTCTGGCCACCACATATTTCAATTCCCCCTTTCTTTTTATTTGTTCTGTTCAGTCAAGCATAACTTAGTAACAAAAAAAGTGTTGTCAAGGCCATACTCAGATGCAGGATTGAATTGGACCGGGATCCTGAGCACGAAGAATTCCGGTTCGGTTCCAGGTGAATATGGAATTTATAAGGTGTGGATTCTGGATGCAGTCTTTCGATTGATACCGAGACCGGATTGTGATTATATGAAAATATGGATTCAAAATTGATTCTTGCATCCGCTTCGCCCCGCCGCAAGGAGCTTCTCGAACTTCTGAACGTAAATTTCAGGGTCATCCCCAGCGGCGTGCAGGAAGTATTCACGGCGCATGAAACCCCCCTGGAGCACGCACTTAAATTCTCGCGGCAGAAGGCGCTTTCCATATCCATAAGGCACCCTGATTCCTGGACGCTGGGGGCGGATACGATCGTCGTTATTGATGGTGAACCATTGGGCAAGCCGGAAAATCCGGCTCAGGCGAGGCGTATGCTGCAGAAACTGAGCGGCAGAACGCATCGGGTGATTACCGGTTTCGCCGTCGCGCGGGGGTCGGAAGTCATTGCGAATCAGGCGGTCGAGTCCGAAGTCCTTTTCAAGGAGATCGCGGGCGATGAAATGGAATGGTATATCGGAACCAGTGAGCCTTATGATAAGGCCGGGGGTTATGCGATCCAGGGGGCGGGCGCCTTTTTGATCAAGGAGATCCATGGCTCATTTACAAATGTGATCGGCCTGCCTCTGACACAAGTTGCAGATGTCTTGAAAAAATTGGGGATACTGAGATTTGACGGTTTCGTAAAAAGTTGAGAAAAGAATGTCGGGATTGTCACGGATCCGACGGGCTCACCATGATAAGGCAGCGTCACCCTGCCGGATCGAGAGGAGGAAAAGTCATGTCCAGTGTGGGCAAGAATGTCGAAGAGCTCAGAAAACGGATAGCGGAAGCAGCACTCAGAAGGAATAGAAATCCTTCCGATGTGCGGCTGATGGCGGTTACAAAGACGGTCGATGACGAGCGGATTATGGAAGCCATCGATGCCGGGGTGGACATCATCGGGGAGAATTATGTCCAGGAGGCCAGGCGGAAGATCGAAAAAATGGGCAAACGGACGCAATGGCACATGATCGGATACCTTCAGACGAACAAAGCGAAATATGCTGTAAAGCTTTTCGACTTGATCCATTCGGTCCATAAGCTGAGTCTTGCGGAGGAACTGGACAGGCGTTCAAAAAAAGAGGGATGCATAACCAGAATCCTCATTGAAGTGAACATGAGCGGTGAGGCGTCGAAGAGCGGCGTCGAGAAGGAAAATGTTTTTGGCCTGATTGAGCAGATAGCGAAGTTCTCCAATCTCTCCATTCAGGGCCTGATGACAATGGCGCCGTGGTTTCGGAACCCTGAGGACGCCAGGCCCTTTTTCAGGGACTTGAGGATGCTGCGGGATGAAATCGCGCAAGCGAATATCAGTGGAGTCGAAATGAAGGAGTTATCCATGGGTATGTCGGACGATTATGAGGTCGCAGTGGAAGAGGGGTCCACCATAGTCCGGATCGGAAGGAGGATATTCGGCGAGAGAGTGAAAAAGTAGGCATCATGCCAACACCCATGCCCGATGCCTGTCCTCTCACGCATTGCCCATTGGTTTCATTTGATGAATTATATTGTCGATGTTCTGCACGTTAAGCGCGAACAGTCTGTTTTTCAGGGCCTCGATCATGTAAGTGATTTTGGATATGATGAGTCCCCGGACAAGAAAACCAACAGCGAATTTTTGTGCTTCGGTCATATTTCCGATCTCCATGACCGCGAAAATCTCCTTTATGACCGGCAAGACCTGTTTGCTGATATTTTCCTGCTCCGCCGTCAGCTTTCCATCCTTGCTGGCGCTCCAGACCGCTGGCACGATATAGGTGATGGGCTCCGATAAAAGGGTTTTCTTGTGTGCCAGAAAGATATCATTTGCTGCTTTGTCCAGAAGAGGTCCGATAATCTTTGTCATTTTTGTTGTCTCCCGGACGCCTTCCTTCATTTTATATCCCGGAAAAAACTTTTTTAAAAGGCGCATGGGCTCCCCCTGAGATTTATTTAACACCTGACCCTTATTAACGAATATTTACGAAGAAAAAAGCGGCAGGTCTGAAGGAATGTGAATAACTTACAATATTTTTAGAAAGACGTCTACTATTATTCTGTCGAATTGCTTCTCGCGATTCCTCTCGAGCTCCGCGATGGCTTCTTTGACGCTCATGGCGGTGCGGTAAGGACGGTTGTTGGTCATGGCATCGAAAGAATCCACCACCGACAGAATTCTCGCGTTGAGGGGGATTTCATTTCCTGACAGGCCGTCAGGGTATCCCTTTCCATCCCACCTTTCGTGGTGATGCCGGATCGCCTTGATTTCGTTTTCAAAGAGCAGAACGGGTTTCAAAATATTCTCTCCCGTAATGGGGTGCCCCTTGATCACTGCGAATTCGTCCATGGTCAGCCGGTCCGCCTTCAAGAGAATATTGTCCGGCACCGATATTTTTCCGATATCATGCAGCATGCCCGAGATCTTCAGCGACTCAATTTCGTGGGAAGGGATATCCAATACCTGTGCGGTCTTCAGTGCCAGTTCCGTGACCCTGATGGAGTGTTCTTCAGTATAATGATCGCGGGCCTGGATGGAGGCCGCGAGGGAATAGAAGGTGTCCATGATGTTTGTATAGATGCTTTCGTATAGTATCTTGTTCTCCAGATTAAGAGAGGCTCTCTTGGTCAGACTGAGAATATAATTCAGATCGCTCCGGGAGAATTCGATACCGTTTTTCTTTCTGGATAAGGTGATCACTCCGAAGGCGTTGTTTCTGATCTTGAGGGGCACGCAGATCAGTGAATTGACCATCTGGGCATGGTCGTGCGTATTCATCATCAAAGGTTCTTTTTTGTGTACGACTTCGCGGAATATGCCGGTCAACGAGGGCAGGACAATGTTGCTGTACAGATCGTAAATCGAGCTCCGGATTACTTTGGGTATAAACCGGTCATTTTCCGAATCGTACAACAAAATTGCGCAGCTTTCTCCATTAACCAGCTTGATGGCCAGGTCCACCATTTCCTGGAAGATGTATTCGTTGCTTTCGCTAACATTCTCTATACAGTCGTAAATGTAACTTCTCGTCGACAGTTCCGTGATCTTATTCCTTAATTTGAGGGAATCGATTTTCTCTTTTCTGGACTCTTCCGAGAGTATCCTTTTCTCCCGCAGATAAATACTGACCTTATAGATAAGATCATCGATATTGAAAGGCTTGGCCATGAAATCGACTGCGCCGGTTTTTATCGCTGATACCGATAAATCCAGCGTCGGAAAGCCCGTGATCATGATCATGTGGATGGAAGGGTTGAACTCCATTACTTTGTTCAGCAGGTCGATGCCGCTCATCCCGGGCATTTTTATATCGCTGATAATCAGGTCACAGGGATGCGACTGCAGGAATTTAAGCGCTTCCAGGCCGTTTTCGGCTTCAAATATGGATGCGATACCGGACTCACGCAGCGCGTCGACAATCATCGATCTCGTCGAGACATCGTCATCGACGACAAGGATGCTCCTCCGGGCAGGTGCAGTTTCATTTTCAAGATCCGAGTTCCGAGTAGGTTCCATAGCGCACGGTTTGGAAGCATTGATTGTTATTATTTCTCGAAGGGGGAATCATTCCGAAAGGTGACGATCACGTTTTGCCTTTCAGAATAATATCCAGAAGGCTGTAGGAAATTTTGTCGTAGGCCTGAGTCTTGTCATCTTTCGATGTCAGGGATACGACATCTTTGTACTTGTCATTCTTGACGGTTTCACTCGGTACAGCATCCTTGAGCTTGATCTTGCTCTGTTTGCTGTATGCCTTCAAAATGCTGTTTACCTGGTAAGGAGAAATCGTCATGGGCGGGATCCGCTTTCCAATATTAACCTACTGTGTATATCGGCTGCGGAATTTAAAACTTGAACATTTTTTACACAGGGCCCCTGTTTTTTATTTGGAAGGAAAATTGTGTAAAATCGAATACTTAAATTTTTTACTTTAATATTATTGACTATTCGTTTTTTTTTGTGTATTCGCAATAAGCTACAAAGGTATCTTTGAATCAAAACAGGCACATAATCGATGTGAAAGACCTCTGCAGCTGTTGACTGTTATTCCGGGGCTGTTTTTATCGCGCGGACCAGGTGAATCGGCGGATTTGCGAATGAAAAGCGCACGTATACTAATCGCGGAAGATGACGATCTCAGCCGGGAAAATTTGAGCGAATTGCTGACACTGTGCGGTTACGAAGTGAAGGCCGTGGAAGACGGCCGCAAGGCAATGGATGCAATGCTCGAGGATAAATACGATCTCGTCATCACCGATCTGAAGATGCCGAATGTGGACGGCCTGCAGCTGCTGAAATTCGTGACGGAATTGAATCCCGACAATATCGTCATCATGGTGACGGGTTATGGAACCATTGATACGGCCGTGGAGGCGATGAAGCTCGGCGCTTTCGATTATATCACCAAACCTCTGAAGGACGACCTGGTCAAGTTGACCATAGAAAGGGCCCTTTCTTTTGCCAGGCTTAAAGAGGAAAACAGTTCTCTCAGAGGCCAGTTGAGGAAAAGATACGATTTTGGAAATATGATCGGCTACAGCGACAACATGAAGAGAATTTTTGAAACCATTGAAAAGGTGGCCTCTTCAGACAGCACGGTCATTATTTATGGAGAAAGCGGAACAGGAAAGGAACTTGTAGCCAAGGCCATTCATTTCAACAGCGAAAGGTGCAGCTTCCCCCTGGTTGCCGTCAATTGCGGTGCGATTCCTGAAGACCTCCTGGAAAGCGAGCTCTTCGGACATGAAAAAGGAGCTTTTACAGGTGCTATCAGGAGCAGAATGGGCCGATTCGAGCTGGCCAACGGCGGGACGATTTTCCTGGACGAGATCGGGGATATGAGCCCTGCGCTTCAGGTGAAAGTGCTCCGGGTGCTTCAGGAAAAGCAGTTCGAAAGAATCGGCGGGGTCAAGACGATTCAGGTGGATGTCAGGATCATCGCCGCCACGAACCAGGACCTTGAAAAAGCGATTGCGGAGAAGAAATTCCGCGAAGATCTTTTTTATCGCCTCAATGTAATCCCTATCCACCTTCCTCCTCTCCGGGAGAGGAAGGTGGATATACCGATCCTTGTCAATCACTTTTTGAGAAAGTTCTGTAAACTGAAAAAAAGGAACGAATTGAAGCTCAATCCCGAGGTTATGAATTGTATGATGCAGTATACATGGCCCGGGAACGTAAGGGAACTCGAAAACCTGATCGAAATGCTCGTCGTTATGAAGGACGGGGGGGAATTGTGCGTGGAAGACCTCCCCGACAAGATACTGAATTCTCACTTGGTCGAGTATCGGAATCATATTGAAGTGCCGGAAGAAGGCCTGAATTTCAATGACATGGTCGATCAGTTCGAAAAGGATTTGCTTTCCAAGGCCCTGATGAAGACAGGCGGAGCAAAAAAGAAAGCGGCGGAGCTGCTTCACCTGAATAGAACGACATTCGTTGAAAAATTAAAGAGATTCAAGATACAATAATCCTTTCTCATTCCTGCCGGTTCATGCCTCTCATCTCCTCACCTTCTTTTTTTGATGCCCTTCGTCTGCAGCGAAGCGCGCCCGAATTCGTCAAATTATTGTCACCGGGACGGCGGTTTTGACATGAACCGCAAGCGGACCCTTAGCCTTTAGCCTGTGGCCTGTGGCCTTTAGCCTTTAGCCCTGTGACTGGTATGTAAATTGCTTATTTAAAAAAGCGATATCTTTACGTAAAGACATTTATTCCATGATTCACAGGCATTCCGGTCCGGCGGGCATGAAGAAATCGATACTCCTCGTTTCAATTGTTGTCATATCAGTTTTGACAGTGATATCCAATGCATACACTTCAAAACACCCTTCGCGTTTTTACATCCAGATCGCGGCCTACAAGGATCAGAAACAGGCGGGTGCGCATGTTCAGGATCTGAAAAATCTCGGCCATGACTCTTATTATGAAAAAACAGTCGTTCCCGGTAAAGGCGAATGGTACAGGGTGTATATCGGACGGTTCCGGGACAGATCGGCTGCCCGGGCTGCCGGCGATGAGCTCAGAAAGATGGGTATCATCGGCAATTTCAGCATCCAGGAGGTCAGCTCCTCCAGGGCCGTCCCCCAGGCTGTGAGGCAAAAGGGGGACAGGAAGAAGACGGAAACAGCGGCGAAAGAACGCCGTCCGGTGAAAAACGAACCGAAGAGCGCATCCGGGAAGACAGATAAAAAAGCAGCTATAAAGGGGCAACCCGTTGAAGCGGGCGGCGCGCCTGCTCAAAGCGCTGTGTCTTCCGGCGCGCCCGCGCCGGATGAGACGGCACTGCCTGAGAATCCCGTATACAGGAGCGCAATCGCCGATCTGGAGTCGGGCAGATACAATGAAGCCTTGAGCAAATTAAATACGCTTACCCGCGAGGACATTGAGCCGGGCTTCAAGGAAAAGGTCCTGAGGCGCATTGCCGACTGCCATTACTACCTGGGTCGGGGTGGAAGCAACACGGATCTGCTGGCGGCCGTAGACGCCTATAAAGAACTCGTCCAGAAATATCCGGATTCGAAAAAAGAGAATGCCCATGCCTATTACCGCCTGGCAAGGAGTTATGACACGCTTAAGTTTTATTATGAAGCAAAAAGGGAATATCTGAATATATACCAGCGTTATCCCGATTCCTCTTATTTCCCGGAAGCCGTTTACATGATAGGGGAAATGGCTTTCAGGACCAGAAGCTTCGAAGAGGCGGCTGCAAAATTTAAAGAATACCTGCAGAAATATCCTAAGGGAGAATACATCAAGAAAGCCTATTTCGGGGCGGGTGATGCCTATTCTCAGCTGAGGCAGGATGACCAGGCTGCGGTCGTCTATCACGATGCCCTGGCGAGATGGCCCCTGGACGAAACACCAAAGGATTCCATATTGAATCTGGCCTACCATTACTTGCGCAGCAAAAAATATTCCGATGCTGTCAGCGCCTTTTTTCTTTTCCTGAATCTGTACCCGGAAGACGAGTTATGCAGGGAGGTCCATTTCTCTATTGCGCGCGCCTTTATTGAAATGGATCAATACCCAATTGCGGTGAAAATGCTGAGTGTTCTGATCGAGAATTATCCGGACAGCAGGGAAGCCCTGGAAGGGGCGATTGTCATGGCCAATATCGGAGTGAAAAAGCCGGGCATGAAATTTCCCGATCTACCCGGAATACAGAACTACCGTGACCCCATCCATGCTTATAACATAATGCTGGCGAGACAGGATACGGGGGAATTGACAGAAGGCTTGCTGCTGCAGAAAGGATATGCACTGGGGAAAAACAATCGCTATGAAGAAGCGTTCGATACTAATGTTATTCTCGTGCGTTTTTTCCCGCAGGGGAGATACCGCGAAGAAGGAATCAGAAACCTCATCCAGAATGTGAATCACCTTGTTCATAAATACTACGATCAGGGAGACCACCTCGCGATCGCCAGGATATATTTCAAATCCTACGAAGGGATCCTTACGAAGGACGAGGATTACAAGGCTATCTACAAGATGGGGGACAGTCTCAAGAGATTGGAGTTGTATTTCGATTCAAAGCGTGTTTTCGAGAATCTCCTCGGTGTCGCCGGGAATATACCGGAAAGAAATCAGATACTGCTTGCCATGGCCGGAATAGACTGCAGGCGGGGGAGGCACGACAGCGCTGAAAGGGCCCTTGATGAACTCGCCGCCAAAACGCCGAAAACGGACCGGGCGACCTATGCCGGCATTCGTAAGCTGAGAGGCGACCTTTACATGCAAAAAGGCCTTTTCGACAAGGCGTCTTCCTCGTATTCCGAATGTATTGAATACGCCGAAGACATGGATGAGCCTGCGGCGCTGTATTTCAGTTACGCCCAGGCGCTGAAAGAGCTCAACTCTTGCCCGGCCGCGATCGCCCATTATCAGAAGGCCGTGGCCGCTTATAACAAGGATAAAAAGAAATATCCGCAGGATCTTCTGCTGGAGTCTTTCCGGGGTATAGGGGACTGTCTTTTCAAAGAGGGCAAATACGGCGAGGCAGTAGCTATGTACAAGCAGTCGTTGACCGATGTTCCGGAGAGCCGGAGAAATCTGTGGGCCCTCTATGATATGGGAAGGGGATATGTGAAATCGAAGAATCCACAGATGGCGGAAAAGACGTTCTCCGAATTGAAGAGCCGCGGGGGCGAGGAGTTCTGGGGGAATATCGTGGATTATTATGTCAAAGAGAACAACTGGGATGAAAAGTATTCGAAATACGTGCAGTGATCGGCTGTCCGTGAATAAGCGGGAAAAGGAACACTATCTTTATCTGCAGAAATCATTTGAAAATTTCAATGAGGCGGCTCTGCGGATGCAGAAGGCTTTTTCAAACCTGGAGAAAAAATTCGCGCAAATCAATCGGGAACTGGAAGAAAAGAACGTCGAGCTCAAGAGGACAATCGCCGAAAAGGAAGAGGTCAAGAACTACCTTGAAAACATACTCGGAAGTCTGACTACCGGTGTTATCGTAACCGACCTGCAGGGGAGGATCACGATTCTGAACCGTTGTGCCGAACAATTCTGCGGCATCTCCCGGGAGTGTGCCATTGACAAACCGGTGAGGGACATCTTTGACGCCGCTCTTTCCCATGATCGAAAAAAAAATCCGGACCTCCTGACTCACAGCGATATGCAGGGCCGGAAGGTCAGGATGAATGGGCGGGTGGTCGAATTCTTCAGCTCCCACGTGAAGACAGCGCGGGGCAGGGTAGTGGGCAACGTTTTCGTTTTGCGCGACATAACAAGGATCGAAAAACTGGAGGAAATGGCCAAGAGAACGGAGAAATTCGCCGCCATGGGAGAAATGGCCGCCAATATCGCCCACGAGATACGCAATCCTCTCGGCAGTATAGAATTGTTTGCGTCACTCTTGCGAAAAGAGGTTCGTGACAGAAAAAACCGGCAGAGGCTGCTTCAGATCATCGCCTCCGTGAAAAACATGGATAATAAAATCACCAACCTTCTCTTGTTCGCGCGGAAACCGAATCCCCTGATGAAGAGAATCAGCTTGCAGGGTGTCCTGAAGGAGGTCCTCCTCTTCTCGAAGCAGCTTGTCGAGAAAGAAGGGATATCATTGTCCGGGAAATTCTCGGGTGTCGAGCCTTTCGTCCGGGGAGATTCGGAAATGCTGAAACAAGTCTTTCTCAACATCATATTGAATGCGTTGCAATCGATGCCGGAAGGCGGACGTCTCCATATAGAATGCTCTTCGTCCAATGCGAGTGTCGAGATCCGGTTTGCGGATACCGGCACCGGTATACCAGAAGAGCACTTGAAAAAGATATTCGATCCTTTTTTCAGCACCAGAGAGAGGGGATCGGGTCTCGGCCTCGCGATTGTTCACAATATCATCGATATACACGGCGGATCCATCGATGTAGAGAGCAGCAACAGGGGGACGGTTTTCAGTATCACCCTCCCATTGCTCGGGCGGAAATCGTATTCTGAAAATCCGCGGGCGGGATCGGAAACCCTGCGGGTCGGCGGATAAGGTGAAAATGAAACCCATATTGATCGTTGACGATGAACCGTCCATGAGGCTGGCTTTGTCGGAGTCTCTGGTGAGCTGCGGCTATGAGGTCGAGACCGCAGTGGACGGGATGGATGCCTTGAGGAAAATAGGCAAAGGGCGGTATGAGCTTGTCATTACGGATATGCGCATGCCCAAGGCGGGCGGCATGGACGTGCTGCGCGGCGTCAAGAAGAACTCTCCCGAGACCCCCGTCATCGTGATTACCGCTTACGGCACTGTGAATACGGCAGTCGATGCCATGAAAGAAGGGGCCGCCGATTTCATCATGAAGCCCTTCTCATTGGAAGATCTGGAACTGGTGGTCAAGAATGTATTCGCGGATAACGGTCACGGTGAGGAGGCGTCAGCCACGGAGACTACGGACCCGCGATACCGGGAAATTATCACGCAGGACGGGAAAATGCTGGGTCTCCTGGACATGTTGAAATGCATCGCCAAGAGCAAATCAACCGTCCTGATCCAGGGGGAAAGCGGGACGGGCAAGGAGCTTATCGCCAGGTTCGTCCACAGACACAGCAATAGAAGCAATATGCCTTTCGTGGCGATCAACTGCGCGGCCGTGCCGCACAACCTCCTCGAAAGTGAAATGTTCGGCTACGAGAAAGGGGCGTTCACCGGTGCCGCCCAGCGGAGACTGGGCAAATTCGAACTGGCGGACGGAGGGACGCTTCTCCTCGACGAGGTGAGCGAAATGGATATTCAACTGCAGGCAAAACTCCTCCGGGCCATCCAGGAATCCGAAATCGACAGGCTGGGAGGCAGAGACCCCGTCCCTGTCGATGTCCGCATCATCGCCACCACCAATTCGGATCTCAAGAAATGTATCGGGGAGAAGAAATTCAGAGAGGATTTGTATTACAGATTGAATGTGGTTCCGGTGAAACTACCCGCCTTGAGGGAGAGGCCGGCGGATATTATTCCATTAGTGGACTATTTTATAACGAAGTACAGCCAGATCAACAGGAAGAAGAAAACGGAGCTGTCGGCCGCAGCCGCGGTCGTTTTGCAGAAATATTCATGGCCGGGCAACGTCAGGGAGCTGGAAAACGTCATTGAAAGGGCTGTGCTCATCTGTGGCGGAAAGAACATACTGCCGGAGCACCTGATTATGGAGGAAACTGAAAATGGGACAGGGCGCTCCTGCCCGGTTCTGCAGGAAACGGCTGAGGCGCCGTCCGGCCGTCCGACACTGCGGGACATGGAAAAACGCCTGATCTATGACACGCTCAGGGAAGTCAGGGGGAATAAGACGAAGGCGTCAAAAATACTGGGCATCAGCGTGCGGACCATGCGGAACAAGCTGAATGAATACAAGATGGATAATCTATGACAAAGATATCGGATGCCTGTATGTACCTGGCCGCCGGTTCGAATTCTTTTGAAAACGGGAAAAAATTTCCGGGTCTGTCCAACTTGTATGCTTCAGGACGAAGGCCGGATTGAGCGCAAACGTGGCTATTCATCTGGTATAAGCTTTGCAAGAATTTCCTTTCGTGGTGAAAGGAGCAGTCTATGGAAGCGTTATTCGGTAAAACTATTCAGTTCCTTTCCGGAGTTCTGGATTACCGCGCGGAAAGGCATAAAGTAATCACTTCCAATGTGGCGAATATCGATACGCCTCGATATGTTCCGAAAGACATAAGGTTCCCGGATGAGTTGAAAAAAGCCGCGCAGGACGGTCCACAGGTGATCCTTGTGAAAACGAACAGCAGGCATCTGCCGGCCGGGCCGGCGAATTCCGGTCTGTCCGGCTACGGAGTCGTCTCCTCCGGGGATAAAGTGGAACTGGACAAGGAAATGATGAACGTGGCGGAGAACAATCTGATGTACAATCTTACTGTTGAACTGCTGGCAAGAAAATTCAGAGGCCTTGAAAATGTCTTGAAGGAGACGAAATAAAATGGATTTTTCGACTAATTTCAAAATATGCGGGGCCGGACTCAGTGTTCAGCGTACCAAAATGGATGTCATCGTCAGCAATCTCGCAAACCTGGGTACGACCCGTACACCGGAGGGCGGACCTTACAAACGGAAAGTCGTGACGCTCTCCTCGGTGCCGGTGGAGGGAGGCTTCAATCAGAAGCTGAAAGATGCAGTGAAGTCGGTGGAAGTCCGGGATATCGTGGAAGATCAAGAAGGGATCAAGCGAATATTTGATCCCGGGCATCCCGATGCCGATCAGAAGGGATACGTGGCCATGCCCAACGTCAATATCGTATCGGAGATGGCCGATATGATCATTGCCAACCGCGCTTACGAGGCCCTTGTCACTGCATTCGATTCCACGAAGAATATGGCGCTGAAGGCACTGGATATCGGGAAATAGTGTCAAATTTCAGACTCCGAATGTCAAATGCTGCGGCTGTGAATGCCGTGCGGCATAAGGCATGGGCTAAAAGCGGATTCGGAGATTTGTCCGGGAGCAATTCGATTTCAAGGGGATTGGGAAATGACAGACATATTAATTAAAGACGGGTTGAGCCCGTCGCTTGCGAAACCGGTCAAGCCGGGCGAGAGCCGGGAAGACCGGGGAAGTTTCAGCAACATGCTCAAAAACGCCATAAATGAGATCAACCGGCTGCAGATCGATGCCGATCAGGCCATTGCAAAAGTCGAGCTGAACAAGTCCGGGAGCATTCACGAGGCGATGATAGCACTGGAAAAGGCGGACATCTCTTTCCGGGCCATGATGCAGGTCAGGAATAAGATCATCGAAGCATACCAGGAAGTAATGAGAATGCAGGTATAAGGGAAAATCCCAAATCCCAAGAACCAAATCCCGAATTTAAACCTGAAGCTGGACTTTTCAATTCACGGGTTTAGATTTTTGGGATTTTGGAATTTAGAATTCGGGGCGGCTATGGATTCCGTTAAGCAATTTATTGTTCAGATCTGGAAGGGTTTCAATACCCTTACGCCCTCCAGGAAATTTACCATGATAACGGTTGTTGTAATTACGGTGATCGGCCTGGGAATGATCGTCTTTGTGGCAAACAAGGCAGAGTACCGGGTGCTGTTTTCCAATCTCAGCGCCGAGGACGCCGGGAACATAGTATCCAAATTGCAGGAAAAAAAGATCCCTTACAAGGTGTCCGCGTCGGGGGATTCCATTCTCGTGCCTCAGGACAAGGTCTCTGAACTGAGACTGGAACTGGCCGCATCCGGCCTGCCTCAGGGGGGTGTCGTCGGATTCGAGATATTTGATAACAAGAGTCTGGGGGTGACGGAGTTTGTCCAACAGTTGAATTATCAGCGGGCCCTGCAGGGAGAGCTTGCCCGGACCATCAACGGACTGGACGAGATCCAGCAAAGCCGGGTTCATATCGTCATTCCGAAAAAATCCCTGTTCTCCGAGGATCAAAAAAAGCCGACGGCGTCGGTCATTGTAAAATTAAAATCCGGCAGAAATCTCAAGCCGGCCCAGATCGACGGCATCGTCCACCTCGTGGCAAGCAGCGTGGAGGGGCTAAGTCCCGCCGACGTCATGGTGGTCGATAACAGCGGCAAGGTTTTGTCCAAGGTACAGGATGAGTCGAAACTTGCCAAGATGACCAATTCCCAGATTGAATACCAGCGGAATATAGAGAAGGATCTGACCGCCCGGGTGCAATCGATGCTGGAAAAAGTCGTCGGAGAAGGGAAAGCGGTGGTGCGGGTTTCCGCCGACCTTGACTTCCGGATCATGGAAAAGACCGAAGAAAAGTACGACCCCGAGGCGCAGGTGGTGAGGAGCACGCAAAGACAGAGTGAAAAGACCACCGGCACCGGCCCGCCGTCAACGGGTGCTCAACCCGCTCCGGGCGCGAAAGCCCCGGTCGGGAAGGCGGAGCCCAATCACGAAAAAATGGACGAGATCATCAACTACGAGATCAATAAAGTCGTTAATAAGACGGTCATGCCCGTCGGAGACATAAAGAAGCTCTCGATTGCCGTGCTCGTGGACGGCAATTATGTGAAGAATGAGAAGGGAGTTGAGGAGTACCAGCCGAGGTCCAAGAAGGAAATAGGCGATCTGGAGGACCTGGTGAAAAAGTCCGTCGGCTTCGATCCCAAGAGGGAAGACCAGGTGGTGGTAACCAATGTCCCTTTCAAGAAAGTGGACGCCGAGAACGAGCCGGCGAAAGAGTCCTGGGGTGAAAAAGTAGCGGTTTTCTCCCCTGTTCTCAAGTATGTAATTCTGCTGGCGGCCCTTGTTTTCTTCATGCTTTTTTTCCTTCGTCCGATGGCGAGAATGCTTCTGGCGCGGGGCAGGGAATCGACGGCGTCCGTCAGGGGGTTGCCTGAGGGTACGGCGGAACTGGAGAGCGGCGGAGCTGTCCCCCTTCTTGGTGTCCAGGAAGTGAAATCATTCAGCGAATCGGAAATAGTCAAGCAGATGGCCAGTGCGGATGCAAAGAAATTTGCGGATCTCTTGAGAAACTGGTTGAAGGGCTGATATGAATCAGGAAGAAAAAGCGGCCATACTGCTCTTGTCCCTGGACGAAGATGTGGCTGCAAAGGTCATCAAGAATCTCCGACCTGAAGAGGTCGAATTGCTCAGCCGGAACATGAGCCGGATCAATGCCGTCTCTTTAAACGAAGTCAATGCTGTGGCAAGGGAATTCTGTGAGCTTGCGAGGAGCAAAGGAGGGATACTGTCCGTAACGGACGATTTTACGAAAAATATCTTCGTCAAGGCGTTAGGCGAGGAAAGGGCGCAATCTTACCTGAGTATCATGGAAAAGGAAGGGCGCGCCGCGGTGTACAATCCCATTATTGAAAAACTGAAGGATATCGACCCGCAAATGCTGACCGACTTTACGAAGACAGAGCACCCTCAGACTATTGCCCTGATTCTCGCGCATCTTGATCCGCAGCAGGCAGCCGAGGTCCTGGAGAGTTTTTCTGTGGAGATGCAGTGCGAGGTCGCCAAACGCATGGCGACCCTGAAAAGCGTGCCGAGTGAACTCATAGAGGAAATCGCCCGGACTCTTGAGAAGGAGATCATGGTCGGAAGAGTAAGCGGCAAGAAAGCCGGGGGGGCGGCCATGATGGCGGAAATCCTGAATCGCATGAGCCGCGCCAGTGAGAGCGCGATCATGCAGGCGCTCGATGAGGCTTTCCCCGGGATTGCGACCGAGATTCGCAGCCAGATGTTTACATTCGACGATGTTCTGAAACTGGATGACAGGAGCATGCAGGAACTGTTGAGGGAAGTGAGCAGCGAGGATCTCTCGCGGGCCTTGAAGATCGTTGATGAGGAGGCGCGGGAAAGGGTATTCAGGAACATGTCCAAGCGCGGCGCTGAGATGCTGAAAGAAGATATCGAGCTCATGCCCCCCACGAGGCTGTCTGAAATTGAGAAGAGTCAAATGGTGATCATCGAGACCACGAAAAGGCTGGAGGCGGAGGGCAAGATCTTCCTGGCGCGGGGCGAAGAGGAGGACAAGCTGGTCTGACATGCTCATAAAGTCGAAAAAGATAGAGATTGTCGACGGCCATAAACCGCAGGTCCCTTCTGGGTTCATCCACGCTGATTTCGGCATGAACCCGCAAAGCGCCGAAAGAGTGAGGGAAGACGGCTCCACCGCGGATTTTCAAGAAGAAGACAAGAGGGCTGAAGCTCAGATCAGTGAGGCATATGACAGGGGATTTTCAGAAGGGCTTAAGATCGGCGCAGACACGGAAAGGGAAAAGCTGTCATCGGCTGTCGCCGCTTTTTCCGGTGCGTTGCTCGAGCTTGCCAGGCTTAAGAAAGAGCTGCTGTCGGGAGCCGAATCGCAAATACTGGACCTCTCCGTAGCCATCGCGGGAAAAATAATCCAGCAGGAATTGACGGTCAACAGGGAAGTTTTCGCAGGCGTACTGAGATCGGCGATCAGGAACATCCTCGACAAAGAGGGAATTAAGATCAGGCTCAATCCGAAGGATTATGAGTACATGGTTCAAGCAAGCCCTGATATCCTCAGCGGTTTTGAAGGTGTGAAAGACCCGGTCTTTGAGGCGGATGCGGGAATAAACCAGGGAGGGGTGATTATTGAAACCCTTTTCGGCGAAGTGGATGCCCGTCTTGAAAAACAAATGGGAGAAATAATCAACGCTCTTCAGAGTAAGAGGTAAGCCGCTTGAATCCCGCGATGAATTTCGATTTCCGGAAATATCACGAGATTCTGGAAAAAACGAACCCCATACGTGTAAATGGCAAGGTCAGCCAGGTCATCGGTCTTGTCGTGGAGGGGCATGGTCCCGGCACTTCCATCGGAGAGGCATGCCATATTTATCCGCACGGCGACGGCGGCGTGATCCATGCGGAAGTCGTTGGCTTCAAGAGGGGCAAGGTCCTTTTGATGCCGCTGGAATCGATCCGCGGGATCGGGCCGGGATGCAGGATTGTATCGCTGGGCAGGAAAGCGGAAGTCAGAGTGGGTCCGGATCTTCTGGGAAGGGTGATCGACGGCCTGGGCGATCCGATCGACAATCGGGGGGTATTGGGATTCGAGGCGCAATACCCCATCTACGCGGACCCCATAAACCCCCTTCAGAGAGGCCGGATCACGGAGCCGATTGACCTGGGGATAAGGGTTCTCAATGCCCTTCTGACATTCGGCAAGGGGCAGAGAATGGGCATATTTTCTGGATCAGGTGTCGGAAAGAGCGTCCTCTTGGGCATGATGGCTAGGCATACAAAGGCGGATGTGAATGTCATCGGATTGATCGGCGAAAGAGGGCGCGAAGTCCGGGAATTTCTCGAAAAGGACCTGGGGGAAGAAGGGCTGTCAAGGTCCATCGTGGTGGTGGCTACATCGGATACGCACCCCCTGATCCGGATGAGAGCGGCCTATATTGCGACTTCCCTTGCGGAATATTTCCGGGACCAGGGAAAAGATGTTCTGCTGATGCTGGATTCGCTGACAAGGTTTGCCATGGCGCAGAGAGAAGTCGGCCTTTCCGTGGGAGAGCCCCCGACCACGAAAGGATATACCCCCTCAGTCTTCAGCCTCCTTCCGAAACTGCTGGAGAGGGCGGGGACTGTCGAGGGCAAAGGGAGCATTACGGGCATTTACACGGTGCTGGTGGAAGGGGGAGACTTTGACGAGCCTATCGCGGATGCCGCCCGTTCCATCCTTGACGGCCATATCTGCCTGTCGAGGCATTTGGCGGTCAAGAATCACTATCCCGCGGTGGATGTTCTGAGCAGCATAAGCCGGGTCATGAGGGATATCGTGGACGAGGAGCATATAAAGCGGGCCAATGACATTCTGAATATCGTCGCCACTTACAGGAAGGCGGAAGACCTGATCAATATCGGCGCCTACGTGGAGGGGAGCAATCCGGAAATCGATTACGCTATAAAGATGATCAACAAGGTCAATGCGTTTTTAAAGCAGGATATCAATGAAAAAGCAGGTTTCGCGGATAGCAAGCGGGCGCTGTATCAGTTGTTTCAGTAGAGGCGTTGATGTTCCTTTTTAAGCTGCAGTCTGTTCTCGATTACAGAAAGACTCTAGAGGAGAAGTGCCTCGTCGAATATTCCGATTCCCTGAAATATCTGGAAAAGGAGAAGAATATTTTGGAGACGCTGAAGCGCAGGAAAGAAGTCCTGATGAATCAGTTCCTGAAGATGCAGGAAGGAGATTTGAACTCCTCGGAAATCGCCTCGTATGTATCCTTTATCAGGCATATGACCGATAAGGAGCGCGGACAGCAGGCGGCAGTGAGGAAGGCGGAGGAGGTCGTCGAGAAGAAAAGGGTCGAACTGCTGGAGGCGGTGAAAAAAAGAAAGGTTATGGAAAACCTCAAGGAGAGGAAAAAAGAGGAGTACCGATCCGAAGTTGAGGCCAAAGAGCGCAAAGAAATGGATGAATTCGGCATTACAAAATTCCAGAGCAAGGTGGAAAGTGAAGAAACTGATCATTCTCTGTGAAATCCTCGTGGTTGTTTTCTTTGTCGTGAAATTTCTCGCGCTGGGCGGCGTCATCAAGAAATTGGAGACGGCAACGGGCGTTTCTCCCTGGTCGATCGGGCATGCCCTTGCGGAATCGCCTCTCAGGGTCTTCCAGGGTACCGTTCAGGATGTGGACGAGCAACTGCTGAATGAGAAAAAGCTCCTGTCCTCCCTTACAGAGCGACAGATGCAGCTTGAAAGCCGCGAGAGCGCCCTGAAATCGGAAGAGAAGAGGCTGGAATCCCTGAGGAAGGAGATCGTTGAGAAAATCGAGAGGCTCAAAGGACTGGAGGACAAATTGAATGTCGGCCTTGAGACGGCCAGCCAGATGGACGAAAAGAAATTCAAAGACCTGGCGAAAGTCTATGAGGCGGCTCCCCCCAATCAGGTGGCTACCATCCTGGAACGCATGGATACGAAAACAGCGGCTGGAATTTTGATGAACATGAATACAAAGAAGGCGGGCCCGATCTGGGGTTTCATCAATCCCGCAAAATCCGTGGAGATCGCTAAAGAGATCACGACCTCGCAGAATGCGAAATAAAAGGACAAACTCTCAATCCTAAATCCCCAAGCACTAAACAAATTCAAAATTCGAATCCCGCGAAACTTTGAACAGTTTTAAGCGCTGGGATTTGTTTATTATTCAAAATAAAACCCGACCACGTTTGAAACCCGGCTGAAAACTCCCCTTCCGATTTGCTCCAGCCGGGAAATATTTTCCCCAAACGACTGTTTCACTGCCCGCGTTTTTATGTAAGTATTCGATATAAAAGAAAATATTATTTGTGGCATATCTCTTGCTCTCTTCTCGATAAAAATTTGTGTGGATGAATCGGAATGCAGGAATTACAAATCCAGACCCTGACCGATGGACAGATCGCCCATGCCGGCCGCAAGGGCAAGGCCGTTAAAGGAGGGGCGGATCCGTCTATTCTATTCGATCTCATTCTACAGTCCATGGGGATGTGCCCCGCTTCTGAAACCAGCGGAGCGGGCGACCCGGGGAGTTCAAAATCTCCTGCGATAAAGCATTTTGTTCATCTGCCGGTCATGGGTGGGAATATATCCGACACAGGATCAGGTAACCCTCGGCACATAAAAGAGGAGAAGACGCCGGTCGCGCTTTTGAAAGTGATCCAGGAGGAAGAGGAGCAGGCCGGCGATTCATTCAGTAAGGAAACAGCGGTTGCGCAGCACGCTTTAAAAAAGCCCTTGAATAGCCGTAATCCGTTTACATCGCCGGTCAAGGAACCGGAAAAACCGGCGGGGCAAAATGCCGGGCCGGGCGATTATTCCACGGTTGAAAAACGTCGCTTCCATATACTGCAAGGGGCTGTATCGCCCGCTTCTTCCGCGCCGGAGAAGAACGGAACTCCCGAATTTCCTGATGCCGGCGCTCCTAAAAAGGGACAGGGCGTGATCCAGGGCGCGAAGAATCTTCCAAACGCCGCTGCGGCGGATCGTAAAAAAGAATCTCCTCAATTCAATATCAAGGGGGGAGAGGCTGAGCAGCGTTTCTCATCAAGACCGGATACCTCCGCCTTGCGGGTGCCGCAAACAGAAGAGGCAGCGGCTCTGTTCGCAGAGAAGCCGTCTGTCGCAAGGGGAAATCGCGAAGCGGCGGGCACCGGAGCCGATCCGAAAAATATTCCGCAGTTTCGGGAGCACAAGGGGATTCCTTCATCCACTGGTTCCGAAAACGCCGGTCCCGAGAAAGAGACAATTAAATTTACAATGGATTCCTTCCTCAAGGGAACGGCGGGAAGCGACTCCGCACGCAATTCTTACTTTGCCGGGAGAGCCGCGGGGGCGGCCGAGCTTGTTGAGGCATTCACTTTTAAAGAGAGCGATTCCGTCTGCGCGGAACGGGTGAAGATACAGCCGAAGGCGAAGGATTTTGCGGCGTCGACCCGCTACGATATCAATGCCGGCGCCACGGAAGCGGAGGTGGTCCCGGGCGGTCAGAAAAACGCGGTATCCATTGAACCCCCGGTTCTGATCAATCAGGTGCTGGATGGGGTCGAATACGCCGTCAATAGGAATTCCAGCAGGATCAGGATTGAACTTAATCCTCCGCAGTTGGGCGCCCTCGACATGGATATCGTTGTAAGGCATGACCGGGTCAAGATGGTCATTACGTCGGATAACCGGGAAGTCAGGAATGCCCTGCAATCCAATATCGATCAGCTCAGGAATTCCCTTCAGGAACAGGGATTGAGGATGGAGAGAGTGGATGTATTCATCCAGGACCGCCCGGCGGATGACCGCTCCGGAATGTTCCAGGGCGGCGCCTTCTACGGCGATCATCCCCGGCGAGGCCGGGACGCAGAGACGGAAAAGCCGCTGATCGATGCCCCGGGCCAGGCCGCGCTTGAGCCGGTGCGGTGGGGACCGGAAAAGACAGGGGCCGGGAAGGTAAGTCTTTTTGTATAATCGAAGCAAGCAAGATAAGAGGTGAAAGATGAGCACTGTATCCAGCGTGAGTTCGGGGACAAACAGTACGGCTTCTTCCCAGAATAAAATCATCGGAAAGGACGAATTCCTGAAAATGCTGATAGCCCAGCTCAAGAATCAGGATCCAATGAATCCGCTCGACGGAACGAACTTTGCGGCACAGCTCGCGCAATTTTCCACTGTCGAGCAGATCTACAACATGAGCACTCAGCTCGGCGCGATGAGTGCCTCTATTTCCGCCATGAACAATACGCAAATGGCCACGCTCATCGGCAGCGAGGTGACTGCTCAGGGGAGCACTATCAAAGTGGACGGGCCGCAAAACACGCTTACGTATCGGCTGTCGAGCGATGCCGCAAAGGGAACGATAAGGATATTCAATGACAAGGGGGTCCAGGTGAAGGCGCTGGATATGGTGGGCCTCAAGGCGGGGATGAACACTCTCACATGGGATTCCAGCGGGTTGGCAAGCGGCACTTATACTTTCGATGTCTCCGCGACCGATAAGAACGGGGTCGCCGTATCCGCTACTACCATCATCATCGGAAATGTCACGGGGGTCTCCTACAAGGATGGTACTCCCTATATAACTGTAAATGGGCAGGATATCGATTTCGGCAGCGTGATCTCGGTTAAGAAACCTTCGGCCTGAAGCAATAAAAACGAATTCAAGTATAGAGGAGGAAAAGGGAAATGGGAAGCGCACTATGGGCGGGAATATCAGGGTTGAATGCCAGCGCCAAAGAGATGGACGTCATCGGCAATAATATCGCCAACGTCAACACCGTCGGTTTCAGGGCTGGCAAGGTCTTTTTCGCGGACGTCCTTAGCCAGAGCTTATCGGGAGGGGCGTCGGGATCGCTACAGGTCGGGCGCGGCGTAGCCGTGGCGGATGTTCAGACCCAGTTCGGCTCCGGATCGTTCGAAACGACCAGCAATGCCACGGACCTGGCCATCGACGGGGACGGTTTTTTCATGGTAAAGGATGCGAACGGGGCTATTTATTATACAAGGGCGGGTGCGTTCCACCTGAATAACGACGGGCAGCTTGTGGATCCCAACGGCTATGTTGTGCAGGGCTTCATGGGTGTCGACACCACGATCCAGGACATCTCGCTCAAAAACGTGCAATCTGCTCCTTCCGTTACCCAGACGATGCGGGTCGGCGTGAACCTGAACTCGCAGACGACGGCGGGCGACGCCTTCAACGCGACCCAGACGGTCTATGACTCGCTTGGCGAAAAGCATACGCTCAACCTGTGTTTCCGCAAGACGGAAGAGAATGGATACTGGGGAATCGAGCCCACGATCGACGGATCCGACACCCCCGCGGTGACCCTGTCGCAATACGGGTTGATCTTCGACTCTGACGGCAACCTGGACCAGGTATACACAGGGACAGTGGGCGCGGTTACGGCGACGAACGATGACGCCGGGGCCGGTGAAGATCCGGCGGCCACTGCTGTCCTGAACAGGCCGGGGCAGGTTTATCAGACCGGGACGATGACGTTGACCCGGGGCGCCACCGCGACATCGTGGACGGTTACAGACGCAGGAGGATACACTAACGCGACGGTGACGGCGGACGCGACCCACGTCTATATAGATCTGGACGGGGCTGGAGGAACCGATGTTACGTTGACCCTCACCGGCACGTGGGAGCAAGACGATACGGCCCAGTTCACGCTTACACACACGGCGACCGACGCCGTTGATCTGACCGCCACGGTCGGGACCCTTGCGAACGGGGCGACTATAGGAAGTTCGAATGTGATCAACTGGGATCTCGTGGGATCGACGGCCCTTTCAATAACAGGGTACGCCAGTACCTCGGTTATCAAATCTCTCTGGAACGACGGCTATGCTTCGGGTTTGCTCAAGAGCCTCTCCGTCGGCAAAGATGGTACTATCAGCGGATTTTTCACAAACGGCCAGACATCGGATATCGCGCAGATATGTCTTGCCGACTTCGATGACCCCTGGGGTCTCAAGCGAATGGGATCGAACCTCTTCGCCGAAACGGTCACCTCCGGAGCTGCAATCAAGAATGTACCCGGTGCCTCAGGGATGGGGGATATCACCTCCAACAGTCTCGAGATGTCGAATACGGATATTGCAACGGAGTTCATCAATATGATTACAGCCCAGAAAGCCTACCAGGCCAGTGCCCGGGTAATCACGACTGAGGATGCGATAATGACGGAATTGATGAATATCAAAAGGTAATTTTGTTGCGGGACGGGCCGGGTGATCCCCGGCCCGGTTTGTTCAGCGTCAATTTTATGACCCTTCGTCAAAAACACCAGTCGTGCAAAGAAAATTTCGAATCTGATTTCTGATTTCCTGAAAAAATCATAATCGACGATCTCAAAAAATAACAAGCTTGAACCGTTCTGGGATACCTGCCTCCTCCATTCAATTCAGATACGTATCGAAATCATATATGCGAATGAAACAAAGAAATCTCAATATCTTGCCGCTTTAACATGTCCGTGCGTACTCATTTCGGAAGGCAGGATAGCGGTTATGGGATCCATCTAATGTTGCTCTGAATCTTCCTTTTTTGCACGCGCTTGGGATTTGAGACCACAGTGTTTTGTATTTACATGAGTGGTACGCTATTTGCTCGTATCTTGTTGCAATGGATCTCGGAACAATTATCGGTATAATTACGGGTTTTGGATTGGTTATCGCCGCCATGACAACGGGCGGCGGATTGTCATGGTTCGTGGATGCGCCCGCGGCGATGATTGTGGGAGGGGGGACTCTGGGTGCTCTTCTCATCAATTATCCCCTTTCGGCGATTTTGAGGGTTCTCAATGTCGCAAAGAACGCCTTTTTTCAAAAAGAGCAGAAAGTCGAAGAAGTAATCGAACAACTCGTGGCCATGTCGAGGATTTCCAGACGCGAAGGCATTCTCGCCATTCAGAAAGTCAGCAGAGGAATCAAGGATCCTTTTTTCAGAAAGGGAGTGGAACTTGTGATGGATGGAGTGGAGCCTGTGACGCTGACGAAGATACTGGAGACGGAGCTCGATTCCATTGCGGAGCGCCACAGACTCGGTGCGGAGATCTTCACAACCCTGGGCAGTTTTGCTCCCGCCATGGGAATGACGGGCACCCTGATCGGCCTCGTGAAAATGCTGATGCAGATGAACGACCCGGGCTCGATCGGTCCTTCCATGTCAGTTGCCTTCGTGGCCACTTTTTACGGCGTCGTGTTCGCCAATCTCGTTTTTCTCCCCATCGCGGGGAAGCTCAGGACGCGGAGTTCACAGGAATTGCTGGTCAAACAACTGATGATCGGCGGCATCCTCTCCATACAGATGGGCGATAATCCGAGGGTGCTCGAGCAGAAGCTCCAGTCCTTCATCTCACCGGGAAAAAGAAAATCGGTATTTTAACAATGTCCGGCAGCTATTTCAGATTTAAAGACAAATCCGGAGATTGGACGCCGGCGGATGAAGCTGCAGCCGGCAGATGGCTGATCACTTACTGCTCCCTCGCGATCACACTGGTGTCCGTGTTCATGATGCTTGTCTCCTATTCCAGTTTTGCCGGCGGAAAAGTAAAAAAGTACCGCCAGAGCCTGGGGGACAGCAAAGGATATGTGCCCCTTTCCGCGACCCGGATGGGAGATCTAATCGAACCCGCCATGAATGACTTGAAGAGGAGCGCCGAGGAAAACGGATATTCCGGCAAAGTGGAGATGTTGAGAATCAAAAACGGTTTCAAGGCCATCATGAACAGCGGCATTTTTTTCAGCTCCGGATCGGCGAAATTGAAAGAGGACACTCATCCCTTTCTGAATGAAATCACGAAAATTGCAAAAAAGTCTTCCTTTTCCATAGGAGTGGCGGGGCATACGAACGGTATCGCGACAGAGACCGCGGAATACGGATCGGACTGGGGCCTCTCGGTCGCAAGGGCGACTCGCATAATGAAATATTTTCTCGATGCCGGAAAAATGCCGGCCGGCCGCATGGCCGCGGCTGGCTTCGGCAGCTTCCGGCCGATCTCCTCCCCAAACACGGCTGAAGGCCTGCAGAGAAACGACCGGATGGAATTCCTGTTTGTCCGGGATGTTCTGCCGGACTGAACGGGAGACTCAAGAGGGAACATGATGAAAGATCCGGCTTCAAGTGGGGGACGGAACTGGCTGCTTCCGTTCAACGATATGATGACACTTCTGCTGACATTCTTTGTCCTGCTGCTTTCGCTTGCCAGAGTGGATATCATCAAGATTCAGGCCGCATCAAGCTCAGTCAGCGAGGCGTTCGGCGTGGAGGCGGAAAAAGTCGCGGCCCGCGTTTTCGATCCCTTCATACTCCCGGTTGCGGAAGAATCTCTCCGAAAGGAAACGGGGACGGAGGCGAAAACGGAAGAGGGTCTGTCGCCCGGTGAAAGGGACGCTCTTGTAGCCCGTCTCAACACAATGGAGGGCGTGCGGGCCTGGACGACAGAAAACGGTATTGCGGTAAGCATGGCGGAAGGGATTCTGTACAGGGCCGGTTCAGCGGAGCTGAAAACGGATAGTCCGGGGCTCGCGGTTCTGTATCCTGTTTTGCAGAAGGCGGATGTCCTGGCGAGGGTTGAAGGCAATACGAGCGATGTCCCTTCAGACCGGTTGCGGTTTCCTTCCAACTGGGAGCTGTCGGCGCAGCGGGCAATCAATATTGTGAAATTGTTTATCGAAAGAGGAGTTGCACCGCAGAGGCTTTCCGCAGCCGGCTACGGCGATTCGAAACCGGCTGCTGCGGGCAGCCGCAAGCAGCGGGAGCTCAATAACAGGATAGATATATTTTTAACTTTCCATGAGAAGTGAGAGGGGAAAATGGCGAAAGAGGAAGAAAGGAAAGAACAGGAATTGGAAGGCGGGGGGGGCGACAAGAAGAGCAAGGGGGCGCTCGTCAAATGGGTCGTTATCGGCGCGGTTGTCGCCCTTCTGGTGGGCGGCGGCGCGGCGGGGTTCCTGTACTTCAAAAAA
>Ga0067045_1027810_pt1 | contig 58688 bp, 18 predicted proteins | sample TerdegcTABiofilm_FD_59184 | JGI IMG/M metagenome (GOLD analysis project Ga0067045, IMG submission 59184) | Combined Assembly of (Gp0054472, Gp0054536) Wastewater bioreactor microbial communities from Singapore -Terephthalate degrading...
GGATAAGAGGGGTAGAAGTTATATAATAACTGAGTGGGACGATAATAACAACGCCTCCTATAAGAGAATTTATATTGGCTCAGAGCAGTTTTTTGAGGATGAAGTTATGCTCCATATAATTTCCACTTTTCCTTTAAATGAAGGAACACATAAAAATTTCAAATATGTTAGCACAAGAAAGAAAATATCAGGTGATGAAAGCTATAAAGTCATTGGATTAGAATCCTTAATCATTTCTGGTAATAAATATGAAACGGTAAAAGTAGAGATTCCTGGAAATAATTGCAAAGCTTGGTATTTAAAGGATAGTCCTCATATTTTACTTAAAGCAGAGTTTCCCTCGATGGAATTGCGCTTAACTGGATGGAATGGCATTTAATAAGTTTTTTGTCACCCCCGAGGAGCACCCTCCCCTCTGTCACCCTGAAGGCATCTTTTTGCCTGAGGGGTCTCTTCAAGGGAACTTTAAATACGAGATCCCTCACATACGTTCGGGATGACAATGATGCAAGATTCCTCACTTCATTCGGAATGACGGAAGAGAGGGAATAACAATCCCCTACTTGTAGTAATTGATTTTAATCAATTTATAATCAGAAACCCACTCTACTACTGCCGAGAAAGCCTCCATAACAAATCTTAAAGGAACAACAGTTCTTTTATTAATTATCTTGGGCGGTACATCCAGTAAATAGCGTGTCTTTATACCCTTTTTTTCAATGATTGCTTCTCTCTTTCCGACCCATAAATATATCTTCTTATCGCCTAAAGAAATAGTTATGCTTGAGTCACGCTCATTCCAGTAAACAACTGCACCTATTGATTCACTTATAAATCTTATAGGAACAAGTGTTCTACCATTTTCAAGAATTGGAGGTATATCGAGAAAAACCTCTTTTTCGTTCACGGTAGCAACACTAATACCAATCTTTAAAGAAATACTCACAATGCCATTTGTAAATATCTCTCCCCTGACTTTAGTAAATTCACTGTTTTCTCTTTGTGTTATAAATACTAAGGAGTTCCTCCATTCTCTTAGTTTAAAAGTTTCATTATACTTTCCTCCCCCAGAAATCTCGGAGAGATATTCGCCTCTCTCATCCCCAATCCAGAGAATCTCGCCGTTAACTGTTCCACTCAATGATAGAAACTGTTTCGAGGTAATCTCTCCAGAGGAAATATTTTTATTTATAAATAGTCCTGTATTTGAAACCGTTATTTGGGAATCAAATTTCTTGGCATTTATCTGATTACCTATGGGATCAAAAATAAAAAATCTTGTTAGTTTAACATCTGTGAAGCCTTCTTTTACTGTGCGAAAGTTTATTGTAAAAACAATCCCTCCACCGCTAATTCCACTTTTAAATTTTCCCCTCGTGCAGTAGACACCAATCGTGTCTGCTTTTATCAAATTTATTTGCTTAATAGGCAATATACCATCTCTTTTAAGAAATTCACCAATAATTATACTTTTTGTGCTTGTAGCAATTATGGAAGGGTCAAAAGTTATCTCTACATAAACTGTATCAACATTTGCTATATCTTTAAGACATAAATCAATGCTTAATTCTATATTCCGCCCCACATTATAGTGCAGGTATGAAAGATAAATTTGAGGGCCCTTTTCCCATGGCAGGATGAGAAACCTCAAAATTTTAAAACTATTTTTAGTATTAGTTTTTATACTTATTGTCATACAATAATTTGTAGGGAAAACATTCTGTGCCATAATAATCTTTAGTCTCACTGTTCCCTGTGTATTTATTGTATTTGGATAGAAAAATGGAGTGAAAAGGTCCTTTTTGTAGTCTATTGCCGAAAGTGTAATACTTAAGTCTTCACTGCCCTCTGTATTTATGTCAAATACATACTCAAGGTCCTCTCCTAAATTGATTGTTTTGTCTTCATCATCTATCGAGACATAAATGTCATTAAATTCTCTTGGATTTAACCTTAGGGCTGGATCTCCATAAAGGTTAAAAGAATATAAATTCTGGTAATCTTTATCACCAAATATTCTATATGAAGTTCCATATTCCTCTATCGCGCTATACAAAGCATCACCAATTGTATTATTTCTTAGTATTAAATTTCGAACAACAAAATACAACAATGTTTGATTCCCGCCATCATTAATATTTCGCCAATCTTCAGCATACCAGTTAATTCTTGTCCCACCTATAAAACCTACAAATCCTGACTTTAGAGCAGCTTTCCCAATATTCTCCTCTTCTGGCTTAATCGATGAACAGCTTCCAGTAAGAAAAATTCCCTTTCTCTTATTGCCTATGCTATTAAATGAGTTTAAATCAAGAACAGACGAAAAAGTAATTTCATTCTTATCAGGTATCTTATTTTTATTCTTATCTTCGGTCCAGATTTTTGTCAAAAGTGCATTACTACTACCATGCCCATTCCATATTACTAAATCATAATCGTCTGTTTTAAGAAGATTTTCAAAGTTTGCCTTTTTAAGTGGATAATCGCTCGAATATAGAGATGGAGATATGCCTAATTTCTCAAACATCCTTTTTACGTTATATCTATTAGGCTTTAAGAGATCTTTATATAAAGCATCAAGAAGTGTCGCTCCATCAGTTCTTTCTGCTCTTTTTTTGGCTGAAACCTCCTCAGATTCGTATGAGAGTATTGTTCCAGAAAAAAGAGCCAATTTAGTTCTTGCTGTCTTTTCGAAGCTTATAATATTATTGACAGTATTATATACTTCATTTGCTGAACTAAAAGGAATTCTACCCACCATTAATTCAGTTGAAAAGTCTATTCCCTTGTCATTAACATATTCACCAGGAAAGTTATCTTTATCACTATCAAAATCAGAGGAAAGATCTGAATAATACAGATTAGATGGAGTTCTCCCGACAGCTGTCTCGCTATCACTCCTATTATAGGAGGGATAAAGCATTTTGTAAGGAAGATTATTCTCATCTCCAACAAGAAGTAGATATTTTAGATTCCATACCCTGTATTTATCCTTCAGGAAATTCCTTATCTTATCAGCATTATCTCTCCCCTGATACGTCTTATAGATATTTTCTGCACTAACTATATTTACATTCAAGCCTTGAGATTTTCTTAAGTTAACAAGTGATTGAACTGGTTTAGAAAGACTATCATTTTCTACTATTATTAAATAATCAGTATTAAGTGCATTTGGTACTACATAAGAAGATGCATAAGTTGGTTCAATACTACATTCTGGTAATAACCCAAGTGAAAATAAAAAGACCAGAAATAAGATCGCTAATTTTCTATAAATCTTTTTTCTACTTCTCGATTTCGTATTTCCAGGCACTTATCCCACCGGTAAGGTTATGAACATTTGTGTAATTAATATTTGTAAGTATTTCAGAGGCAATTGCAGCTCTTTCCCCTGTTCTGCAGTACAATACAATAAAGTCATCCTTTTTAATGTCCTCTCTTTTTAGTAGCTCCTCTTTTATATTTTGATATGGAATATTAATTGCACCAGGAATATGTCCTTCTTCATATTCACTCTGAAGTCTCACATCTATTATTTTTATCGGTTTACCTTCTTTTATTAAGTTGTGTAGATCTTGCGCTGATATTTCAGAATAAAATGCATTTTTCCCATCATCAGGTATTAAATCCTGCTTTGGAAATTCTATAGTAACCTTTCTCTCTTTTGCGTTCCATCCTACCGCAGAGCCAAGTTGTTCAGATATGAACCTTACAGGAACAAGAGTTCTACCATTAATAATTATTGGTTCTGAATCAAGCTCAAAGATTTTAACTTCATTCCCAACTGCAACCTCTACTTTTTTATTCCCAATCCAGAGGGATATTTTTTGCCTACCCAACTTATAATCCACTCTTCTTTCTGTATTGTCCCAGCCTATTTCGGCACCAATGCTTTCTCCAATAAATCGAAAGGGAACTAAAGTTCTATTATTCCTTATTACAGGTGGCGGATCTATAGTTAGCTTCTTATCGTTTAAAAGTGCTTCCCGTTTATCAATCCAGAGGATTAATGTTCTCTTTAATACCGGATAGATATAAATATTTAGGAATTCTGATATTTTTGAATCCTCTATTGCACCTATCATTAATCTTGCAGAAATCTCTTTTTCGGGTTCGCAATCACTCGGGGCAAATAATCTTATTGTTAGATTGCGCTTTTCACTAGGTTTTATCTTTTCTGTTAAATATTCTTTCTGTAAGCATAAATCACCTATACACACCTTCATATGCCAATTTTTGGGAAGTTCTTTTGTAAATTTAAGCAAAAACTCGCTTTCTAAATCTGAATAATTTGTGAAATCTATCTGATATAATCTTTTACCATCAGGAGTAATAGTTAAAAATAGTTCGTTGCTACTTAATAATTTATTATCATTTGCATTTATAGGTCTTAGTGTCAATATCAGTAAAAAAATTAACCCTAAAATAAAAATTCCTTTAATTTTCTTAACCATTTCTCATTTATCCTCCAAACATTAGAATTTTTTAAAAAACTTACCATATTACAATATAATAATATAGCTTAAAAAGTTTAAGAATATAAAAAGAAAAGGAAAGAAAATGGAAATTAAAGTCGTAAAGAATATCTTAAGTGAAAATGAGCTTATTGCCTCTGAAATAGAGATTTTACTCAGAAGCAGAGGTATTTTTTCTCTCGAACTTCTTGGCTCTCCTGGGTCTGGGAAGACTACCCTCATTGAGCTTTTACTTAATGAATTTGGAAAGAAGTATAAATTTTCTGTAATTGAGGGTGATGTTGCATCAAGTATTGATTCAGAGAGGCTTAGACAGTATGGTATTCAAGTAGTCCAAGTTAATACTGAAAATCTATCCTCAACCTGCCATATGGAAGCCTTTATGGTAAAAGAAGCTTTGAAAGAAATTAATCTTAATGAAACAGACTTTTTAATTGTTGAAAACATTGGTAATCTGGTTTGTCCTGCCTCTTTCAGGCTTGGCTGTGACTTACGCATAGTGGTTGTATCAGTTCCAGAGGGATCTGATAAACCTATTAAGTATCCTTTAATGTTTAAGAATGTTAATGCAGTAATAGTCTCGAAGATTGATCTTAAAGAGCTTGCCCCATTTGATTTCTCATCCTTCAGGAAAGAAGTAAAACTCTTAAATCCTCATATAAAGATAATTGAGCTCTCCGCCAAAGAAAGAGAGAATATCAATCCATTTATAAATTTTATCTCTTCCGAACTTTCTAAAAGTCTAAAAACTTAATGCAAAAAAGGCTTCAAATAGTAATAGAAGGTATTGTTCAGGGAGTAGGTTTTAGGCCATTCATATATAGAGAGGCAAAAAGTTTTGGATTAAAAGGCTATGTTCTAAATACAAGTGATGTCGTAAATATAGAGGTCCAAGGGGATGAGAGTGATTTAGAGGCTTTTATTTCTCAAATTAAAATAAAATCTCCTCCTGCATCAAAAATAAATAAAATCTATGTTAAAGAAATTCCACTTAAAGATGAATACGATTTTAGAATTGAGGATTCCTTAATTAAATCACCCCAAAGAATATATCTGCCAAAGGATCTCTCAATATGTAAAGAATGCTTAAATGAACTCTTTAACCCAGATGATAGAAGATATTTGTATCCATTTATTAATTGCACAAATTGTGGGCCAAGATATTCAATAATAGAGAAACTTCCATATGACCGTAAAAATACAACAATGCTTGATTTTCCAATGTGCGAGGAATGTTTGAAAGAATATAATAATCCAATTACAAGAAGATATCATGCAGAGCCAAATGCTTGTGAAAAGTGTGGTCCGAAAGTTTCTCTACTTGATTCTCAAGGTTCTCTTATAGCTGATTCTATAAAGGCAATTGAGCTATGCAAGAAATTCTTAGAAGAGGGTAAGATTGTCGCAATAAAGGGAATAGGAGGATTTCATTTAGCAACTGATGCCTATAATAATGCTTCAGTTTCTCGGCTTAGAGACAGGAAAAGAAGAGGAAATGAACCATTAGCTGTGATGATGCCAGATATCGATGCTGTAAAGAAAATCGCAATTGTAAACAGTAAAGAAGAAAAAGCTCTATTAGGGGTTGAAAGGCCAATTGTTCTTCTTAAAAAAGGTAAAAACTATAACCTTTCAGAATTTATAGCTCCCGGCCTTAAAAGAGTAGGAATTATGCTTCCTTATACACCACTCCATTATTTACTCTTTAAAGAACTTAAAACTGATGCTCTTGTTATGACAAGTGCAAATTTTCATAATGAGCCTATAGTTTCCGACAACAGAGAGGCTCTTACAAAGCTAAAAGATATTGCTGACTATTATCTTACAAATAATAGAAGGATAAGAAGAAAGATAGATGACTCTGTGATATTTTTTCTAAAAGACAAAAAGCTTATACAAAGACGCTCTCGAGGTTATGTTCCAGAACCTATTGAAGTTTCTTTCCCCTTAAGAGAGGGAGTAGCTTTTGGGGGAGAGCTAAAGAATACAATTGCTCTTTCTAAGAATAATTTAATTTACATTTCTCAGCATATTGGAGACTTGAAGAATAAAGATTCCTTTGAATATATGAAGTGGGTTTACTTTGATCTGCTTGAATTACTCTCTATAAAGCCATCTTTTGTTGCATCTGACCTACACCCTGACTATCTATCAACTCTCTTTGCAGAAAGCTTAAATCTTCCCCTAACCAAAGTGCAACATCACAAAGCTCATATTGCCTCTGTTATTGGAAGCTTAAATATTTTTGAAAAAGAGATAATCGGTATTTCATTTGATGGCACAGGTTTCGGAGAGGATGGAAATTCCTGGGGTGGAGAATTTTTTATTTGTAGAAAAAATGAATATAAAAGGGTTGCCCACTTTGAATATTTCGAGCTTCCTGGTGGTGATAAAGCAACGGAAGAGATATGGAGAATAGCTTACTCTCTGCTTAAGAAGAGTTTTGGAAGAAATATACCTTTAGAGTTACCTATTGATAAGGGCAGAGTTGAACTAATTAATAAAATGCTTGAGCAAAAAATAAATTCACCACTTACTTCAAGTGTAGGAAGACTTTTCGATGGAGTCTCCTCTCTACTGAATTTGATACAGTATGCTACCTTCGAGGGCGAGGGCGCAATGCTTCTTGAATCTTTTACTTTGCCAGATTTTGATTCTTCTTATGATGTAGAGATTCTAAAGGAAAATGATACCTATGTTGTTAAACTTTCTCCTTTAATCAAGGGAATTGTGGAAGATATCAAAAAGGGCTTAAAAACAGAAGAAATTTCTTCAAAATTCCACAACTTCATCTGTAGGGCAATACTTAAATTAGTTAGGATTTTAAGGAGTGAATATTTAATAAATGATATTGTGATTTCTGGAGGAGTCTTCCAGAATATACATCTATTAAAAAGATTGCAAATAATCCTTGCTAAGGAAGGTTTTAATCTCTATATGCCTGATAACATTCCAATAAATGATGGTGGACTTTCTTTTGGACAGATTTGCTTTGCCTCACTTTTATCTCCTCCGCCTATAGAGAGATAAATACGAAAGAGGAGACCCCCGGACAAAAAGACATCCTCGGTGTGGCAGAGGAGAAAATGTCCTTCAGGGTGACAATGAAAAGTCATTCCCGACCAGACTGGAAATCCATTTCTTTTCCCTCGGAGTAACAAAAGAGAAGCGCAAAGAAGAGAACGCAACAGAAATTTACTTTATTGTTGCAATATTTGAAAATATTTGTTTAATTAATTTTGTATGAATAAACTAAGAGATTTCTTCTTTAATAAAAAGTTTGGTATATTTAAAATTGCTGATTTTTTAGTTATCGCTCTAATTATTATTTTCTCCTTTCTCCTCTACTCCAGAGAAGCAGAGAGCAGAAGAGCTGCGCTGAAAACACCAAGATTAATTGTTGAAATTAGTGTTCCCAATCTTGATCCAGATGTAGCAAGGCAAATTGATGTTGCTGACCATATAATAGATAAAAATGGTAAAAGTATTTTTGAAATAACTGAGAAGATTGAAAAGCCTTCTGAGCATCCTACAATTGATAGTAATGGAAATATTAAAATTTCAAAGCATCCAAAACTTGTAAGTTTATTTTTAAAGCTTAGAACTATTTCTCCATATGAGTATAATAATGGAATAAAATATAATTGGCAGGTTATAAAAATTGGTGGTTCTATCATATGGGAAACAAAATATGAAAGATTTGTTGGGCTGGTAAGAAAAATTTATGAAGAAGAGGTAAAATAAATTTTGACTTTTAAATTCATTTGCTTTTTAATATTTTTTTGTATAATAACTTTTATTAAGTGTTATAATTGCAGAACCTTGTTGAAAGAGGTGAGATATTTATGAAGAAGTTTTCAGTTTTGACTCTTGTTATATTATTACTTTTCGTGCCTCTTATTGTTTATGGAGTTTATGGTTTGGTGAATAATAATTTTTCTAAATTAAATACTCCAAAGGAACCTATTTCAAAAACTCTTGATGAACCAGCTCCTCCTGATCCCGATACTCCACCAAAGCTTCCTAACCCTTTCTTAGAAATTATGCCAAAGGGTATAAAAGGAAAAGTTGAAATTATTGATTTAACCTCGAAAGTTATTCGATTAAGAGAAGTACAATATCTTAATCCACTTACTCGAAAAATTGATAAATATGACCTATTTATTATTTATATAAATGATAAAACTTCATTTGTTAAAGATCTTAAATTTCCAGGTAATATCCAAGATTTAGGAGAAAACAGTGAAATAATTTGTTCAGGACCCACAAACTTCGAAGGAAAGGAAGTAAAATACGCACAAACAGTATTTACGGGGAAATTACTTCCCGACGATTTTCAAGCTGAAATGCCAGCTGAAGGCTCTATTGAAGAGTTAGACAAGAATAACCTAACATTCATCCTTGATCTTTCGTCTATGATTGAAGGAATAGAGAGAGTGAAAATTCATATTACTGAAGCTACAAAATGTTTCGAAGAATCGGGTGGTAGCACTGAGGAGGATTTTGTAGTTAAAGAGATTGGTATGGCTATAATTCCGGATTATGCTGGAAATGGCACTTTTGTGCGAGCAAAGATTAGACTAAGATATGGTGAAACTGATGCTTATGCTGACGAGGTTTACTTTGTTAAGCCTTAAAGCCAATAAGTTTTTTCTTATGATCAGGAGGGGTAAATGAAAAATTTATATTTAACTAAATTAGTATCTATTCTATCTATTTTTATATTAGCTCTTTCCCTCTTTTCCAATTTAGCTGATAATGTTTTTGCGACAAGTAACTTTAAGTGGAATGAAATAACGCCTCACTCGGCAAATACAAGTCCAGGACTTGGGTCAAGTGACTATAATTACATACCATATACAAGCATAGCTGAACTTACTGAGACAAAACCTGATGGGAAAAAGGTTATTCATTGGTTCGTGGCAATGACATGTTATTATTACGCATATTCTCCTCAAATAGGTGCAGTTTACCACTCAGCTGATAGAGGTGCTACTTGGAATAGAATTACTCCAACCCAATGGAGCACATACGACGGAGCTGTTCAAATAGCTTTGAAAACAATTGACCATACTTGGGTTGATACAAATGGGAGCAGTTGGAACGGTAAGCTTCTTGTCTATGCGAACAACCGTTACACTCAATATGCTGGCTACTATAATATGTATAGACCATCAGTTTACAGATATGATGGCAATGGAACAAATAGTTTATGGACACCCCTTCTTACTGATTTGCCAGGGTATGGAACCGGTAGCCAGTATCCATACTATTGGTCATATGGCTATGGGAATAAAGCATTCATAGAAGAATTTAATGGAAAATTATATATTGTCACCTACTGGTATAGAACAAGAATTGGTTCTTATGCTTATTTTAGAATTAGTGTTTTTCGATACGATGGCGACCAATTTGCCCAAACTCCCCCTTCGTCCTCTTCAAGCTGGACAATGACCTGGCAATCAAGTGATTATAGAAAATACTATTTCTATGGTAATCCTGTAGCGTATGTTTTTAAAAAGCATAACTATTCTGGAACAAATTATCTTTTCTTAAGCACATCAAGTCCAACTTACTTTTATGCAGATTATGTTTTATACCAACAAAGCTATGGTGGAGCTTTATATAGGTCTAGTGATGGTTCTACTTTTGTTAATCTCAATTATCCAGCTGGCGCCCCACTGTGTCTTGAATCATTTAAGGGATATCTATATGGAGGATTTGGATCTTTTTCTGCTGCTCAAAAGCTATATAGAGTTTTAAATGTTTCAGCCTCTTCTCTTACATGGGAAAACTGTGGAGCGGTAAGTGATGGCGGAAGAACTATTAATTATGCAGTAATGGCTTTAGGAAAGACTAAGACAAAAGATCCAGGTGGTTCAATTGTCGATTATAAGTTATTCATTGGTGGTTATAGTGGAATATATCAATGGCCACCAGGTAGATATGTAAACCCTCTTCTTAGCACAGAGGGATTAAATGCAGCTGGTAATGATGCTGTTCCTCTAAAATATAAGCTTGAAGAGGATGAATGGCTGATGAATAAATATCAGTGGATGTACGCTACTTATGATATATTCTCTTCCAGTATGGGTCTTATAGTTTCAACCTATACTTATTACTATGCAGCTCCATACTATGGGAGATATTTCCACATTTTTAATGCACCACCCTCTCCTGAAATTGATCATGAGCCTAAGCCTGTCATTATTGAAAGAGGTGAATATGCCCAAATAACATTCTGGCTTACTCCTATTGGTGGTTTTGGTCCCGGAGATATCAGACTTGAGTTAGAACTTCCAATGAATGTTTATGTTCCAAGAAAAGATGCAGGTGGAGGCACAATCGTAGAAAATCTCCCATTCCTCTCTCTATCATGGCCTATGAATGGAAGTCCACTTACTCTTACACCTATAATTAAGTCAACTATCTCAGCTCCTCTTGGAACTTTTGATGCAAAACTTACAGTAACTGATTTAACTTTAGGAATTACTGTTGAATATAAATTCAAGATTCAGATAGTTCCACCGAAACCAGGTTTTACAAGCCTCGTTATGCCCTCCTACGCACAGGTCTTTAGGGGAGATTGTCAAAGATTTACAGTAGATATAACTACAAGGAATGACTTTGACAAAAATGTCATAATCAATATTGTCTGGATTACTACTCCACCAAGTAATGATGTTTCATTTAAGTGGGAAAGAAGCTCATTTATATATGATTATATTTCTGATACCTCTGTTGAAGTTCGCACAAGAAAGAATATGGGAACAAGATACTTCTTTACTGCCTGTACAACTGATAATACTAATTTAGGAACTTTTAAATTCAGAGTTTTATTCTTTTCAGGAAGTATTTATAAATATGTTGATGTTACTTTTGTAGTTTTACGCCCACCAGCTACATTCTCTATTATTTCAACTCCATACACTGCAAAAGTAGTTCCTGGAGGAAGTGCCTACTACAAAATAAAGATTGAAAGCAAAAATGGCTATGTTGGTTTTGTTGCTCTTTCATTGCAAGATCTCCCAATTAATACGGATGTAACAAAATTTAAAGCCGAAAATCCCCCCGCAGGGTATCCTGATAATTATGTTGAACTAACTCTGTCACAACCTTTTGCCTGGGCAATCTTAGAAGTTAAAACTTATGCAACCTATAGAGATCAGAGCGGAAACCTAATTAAGGGAACACCTTCGGGTCTACATTACATAAAAGTTGTTGGTGAGGGACAGGGCTTTGACCCTGATGGTAATCCTGTAACCCCTACAGCATATGGTCTTGCAGGACTTCAGGTATTTCCTCAAATTGAAGATATGAAGACTCCTTCATTTAACTTCTTAGGAATGTTTCTAATTCTATTAGGTATCTTTGGCTCATTAATCTTTCTCTTAAAAAAGAGAGATAAAATAACTGAGATATAACCATAAATAAAAGTAAAGGATTTATTTACCTTCCAAATTATCACAAAAGGGGTGGATAATATAAAAATCACCCCTTTTGTTTGTGATGCCAAACCACTCTCTTTTGTTATGCTGAGCGTCAGTGCAAGGCATCTCCTCTCCTAAAATAGAAAAAAGTAAAAGTGAGAGGGCACCTCTCTGCCATTCCCGAACTGATTGGAAATCCAGAAGAAATTTGGTAAATTAAACAAATATAAAAATTTTTAGAAAATTTTTAGACTATAATAGAATATATGGAAATTAATAGTATTATTAGTGAAATAAATAGTAGAATTGACATAGTTGACTTTATATCCCGTTTTATCGAACTTAAAAAGGCTGGTAGAAATTATGTGGGGCTATGCCCTTTTCATTATGAAAAAACTCCCTCTTTTACTGTAAGTAGAGAAAAAGGAATATTCTACTGCTTTGGATGCAAAACTGGCGGAAATATTATCGAATTTGTTAAGAGATATGAGAATTTAACATTTTTAGAGGCAGTAAGCTACCTCTCAGAAGTGGCTGGTTTACCAAAGCCTGAATGGAAGGGTTTAAAGCAAGACAATTCAGAAAAAAATAAGTTATACGAAATTAACAGTTTAATCGCAAAATTTTTTAATGAATCTCTGCATAAAAATCACAAAGCTCTTGACTACTTATATAAAAGAGGATTGAGTAAAGAGATAATTCAAGAATTCAGGGTAGGATATGCAGAGGAAGAAAAAGATGCAATTCTTGGATTTATCAGAGAAAAAGGATTATCCGAAACTTCCTTGCAAGAATTAGGCTTAATCTCTTCAAAAGATGGAGCTTACTACCCTTATTTCAGAGACAGAATAATATTCCCAATAGAAAATGTTCAAAGTAAGGTTATTGGTTTTGGTGGAAGAGCAATTAGAGAGGATATTGAGCCAAAATATCTTAATAGTCCTGATAATATCATCTTTCACAAGGGAGAGAACTTATTTGGACTTAACTTAGCAAAGAGTGAAGTTGGGAAAAAGAGAGAGTTAATTGTAGTTGAAGGTTATATGGATGTCATTGCACTTTTTATGCACTCAATTAGAAATGCTGTTGCCACCCTTGGAACTTCCTGTACCCAAAACCATATAATGTTACTAAAGAAATATATGGAGAGATTGTATCTCTGTTTTGACAATGACTCCGCTGGTAGAATAGCCACTAAAAGAGCTTTAGAAATCATTATTCCTATGGAGATAAATTGTAAGGTCATAGAAATTCCCTCTCCTTATAAGGATCCAGATGAATTCTTAAAAGCTTGTGGTAGTCAGGAATTTATAAAACTCAAAGAGAATGCAAAGGATTCCTTCCCTTACCTATGGGGAGAAGTTAAAAAGGAATATGATTTTAAAGACCCCTTACAAGTAAGTCAAGCTATCTCGGAAATTTTAAGTAAGCTTGTTAATTTAAGCAACGATGTCCTCTTAGAAAGCTATTTTAAGTTTCTTTCATCTGATACATCTATATCAGCAAAGAAAATTGAGGCAGAATTTTTAAAACTTAGAGATAGAAAAGAAAAAATGAAACCACCTTCCAAAAGATTCCTATTACTCCCAAAGGAAAGAGAAAATTTCATTCTTAAAGGTCTAATTAAATTAGAAGATGATACAATAATACAAGAGATTTTTGAAAAAGTAAAAGAGGAGGATTTTGGCTCAGAAGACAAAAGAAGGTTATTTATAAAATTAAATGAAATTTTTAAAAAATTTGGGTATTTAAAATATGAAGAGATTATTAATAATAATGTTTGCGAAGATGACTTAAAGCAATTAATTTTGGAACTATCAATGATAGATGATAGTTTTGTAAGTAGAGAGGGTATATTAGAGTATCTCTCTCGAATTGAGATGGAGCGAAAGCTAAATTATTTACAAGAAAGTTTAAGAAAAAGTATTAAAGAAGGAAATAATGAACTTAGTAAATATTTGGAGGAGGAGTTAAGTAAAATTGTCAAAGAAAAAAGTGAGTAAAAAACCTGAAAATAAAAAGATGGAGCCTAAAAGAGATAATATAAGAAATCTTCGCTCTATTCCAGAAGTAAATTATCTCTTAAAAACAAGGGTGAGCGGTGATATTGTTACTTATGATGAAATTATGGATTTAATGGAGGATGTCAAACTTGCACCGGAAGAGGTTGACTTAATGTACGATTTACTCACAGCAGAAGGAATAGAGTTCGGCGAAAAAGGAGAAGAGGCTAAAGAAGAAAAAGAATACGAAGAGAGTGAAGATTTCTTAACAGAAGAAGAGGAAGTTGACTTAAAAGACCCAATAAAAATGTATTTAAAGGAAATTGGCAAAATTCCTCTCCTTTCCTTTGATGAGGAGGTCAAACTTGCGAAAAGAATAGAGAAAGGCGACGATGAAGCAAAAAGAAAATTAATTGAATCCAACTTAAGGCTTGTAGTCAGTATTGCAAAAAAGTATACAAGACATTCTTTGTCATTTCTTGACCTTGTCCAGGAGGGAAATGTAGGTTTAATAAGAGCTGTAGAGAAATATGATTATAGAAGAGGTTTTAGATTTTCTACTTATGCTTCCTGGTGGATCAGGCAGGCTGTTACAAGAGCTTTGGCTGATCAATCAAGAGTTATTAGAGTGCCTGTCCATATGGTAGAATCAATAAATAAAATTCAGAAAACTGAACGTTTTCTTTACCAGGAAAAGGGGAAAGAACCATCCCACGAAGAAATAGCCAGAAATTTAGGTATACCCCTTAGAAAAGTAAGAGACTATTTAAAAGTTTCTCAGGAGCCTGTTTCTCTTGAGACTCCCCTTGGAACTGATAAAGATAACAAATTGGGAGATTTTGTGGAAGATAAAAAGATAGCCTCTCCTGAAGAATATGTTATTGAGGAACATTTTAAGGACCAACTCTACAATATATTAGATACTTTAACTCCAAGAGAAAGGGAAATTTTGCGACTAAGATTTGGTCTGGATAATATAAAACCACACACTCTTGAAGATGTTGGTAAGATTTTTAATGTTACAAGAGAAAGAATCAGACAAGTAGAGGCGAAGGCAATCAAACGATTAAGACAGGAAATGAAGACAAAGATTGAAGAGGAAGGAGAATAGGAATAGTTGTAGTCTCATACCCCCTTCCTTGTCATTCTTACACTCTCTTTGTCATTCCGAAGGAGACCCCTCAGGCAAAAAGATGCCTTCGGAGTGACAATTGGGGAAAGTGCTCCTCGGAGAGACAAAAAGGGTTGTCATTCCCGAATGGAATCTAAGTGGGAATCCACTCATTATCGATAATATGATTTTTTCGCAAATGAGATATAATAAAATAATGTATAAAAATTTTAAGGAAGAGGTTTTTTTATAAAAATGGACGGAGAAGAAAATTTAGAGGGAGAAATAAGTTTAAGTGATATCTGGCGCACAATAAGAAGACGAATCTGGCTTATTATTCTAATAATCGCTATTTCACTACTTGGGAGCTACCTATATTTAAGTCAGCTGACTCCACTCTATAAATCAACCGCCACTTTACTTGTTCAAGCTCCAGCTGCCTCTTCAAGGGAACCTCTTCCCTATCCTGATTATAGCTCAAGTGAACGATGGACACAAACTTATGCTGAAATGATTAAGGGAGAGCCTGTCCTGAAAACTGTTTCTGAAAAGATTCTATGGCCAAAGATCAGTGTAGGAGAATTAAGTGAAAATCTAACGGTTGAGACTGTGAGGAATACTCTCCTTCTTAAAATTAACTTTATTAATGAATCTGCTGTTTACGCAAAAAGGGTTGTTGATACAGTTTCAGAGGTATTTATGGAGAAAGTTTCTGAGCTTTACGAATCAAATATACAAGCTTCTACTTTAAGACTTGAAACACAAATAAAGAATATTGATAAAGAAATAGAAGATTTAAACTCAGAAATTAGTAGTGGAAAACTTTTACCATCAGAAATGGAAGTCAAGAAAAGTGAGCTTTCAAGTAAAATAGAACTGAGAGGTATGCTTTATAATCAGTACCAGGAGCAAAAATTATATAAATCACAACTTTACCCTACAGTTAAGATTTATCAAGAGGGAACACTTCCAGATACGCCTGATAACATAAAGAAATTGCTTACTTATTCAATAGCTTTAGTGCTTGGTATATTTGTTGGAGTACTTGTTGCATTTATCCTTGAATATCTTGACGATACTGTAAAAACTGAAGAGGATATAAAGCGCCTTTATGGCTTGAAAGTTTTAGGAATTATTCCAAGATTTTCTGAAAAAAGCGATTACTATTATTCAAAGAAGAAATACAGATATAATCCACAGATATAATTCTTCTTTGAAGGAGCTCTAATTCACTTAAGAGTTTCTTATTTCCTGTCTCTTTCCTTGCTTTTTTAATGTATGATATAGCCTTTTTTTGGGAAAGGGAAATTGTTTCCCTGCTAAATAAATTTTTAGCCCTCTTTTTATTAGAAAGCAGATATATTATAGGCAAAGTGAATATACCTTTGCTCAAATCCTGCAATCCTGGTTTGCCTAATTCGTTCTCATTTGATACAAGATCTTCAATATCATCGAGTATCTGAAAGGCAATTCCAAAATTTTCACCAAACTTCTTTAGTTTAAGATTTGTTTCTCCATCGCTTACTGAACAGGATAGTGCAAACAAACTTCCCGTTTTTAACTTTATTGTCTCTATGTAATTGCTCTCAGTTCTTTTTCTATCAAAAGCAGTATCAATTTCAAGAATTTCTCCAATGCACATATCTTTAATAGTTTCAAAAAATGACAGGTAAATATCTTTTTCTAAATTAAGCAGATATATAAAAATACCAGAAAAGATTAAATAACCTGTAGCTATAGCAAATTTATCATTAAAGGAGGCATTAACTGTTGGTAAACCTCTCCTCAAGTTGTTCTCGTCTATTACATCATCGTGAATCAAAGATGCAGTATGTAGTAGCTCAATTAGAGTAGCAATCTTTATTCTTTTTTTCTTACTCTTTATATTATTTGCGGCTATTAAAAGCTTTGCTCGAAATCTCTTACCATATTTTAAAATTGAGAGAAATTCTTTCCTCAATTTAAAAGGCTCACAAATTTTCATACCCCTCTTAATAATTTCTCTATTTATTTCCCTTATTTCTCTTGAATTTTCCATTATTTTTTATTTTTAATCATTTTTGATAAAGAAATTTTCAATTATAGCTGCTACATTAAAAAATCCTCTTAAAATGCCAGTCTTTCTGGGACTGCGAGTATAATCGGTAACTATTAATGGAACTTTTTCTCTTGTGTGGTCAGTATGAGAAAGAAATGTCGGGTCATTACCGTGATCTGCAGTTATTATCAGAAGATCATCCTTTTTAAGTTTAGGTAAAATTTCCTCAAGATATTGGTCAAATTCTTCTAATGCTATTTTATAGCCTTTTATATCTCTTCTATGACCAAAAAGGCTATCAAAATCTTCTAAATCAATAAAAATCATTGTTTCTCGGATATGCTCAACTTCAATTTCTTTTAGAAGCCATTTCAGAGCTTCTCTATTATTATTTGATGGGATATCAACAATTAATTTCCTACCAAATATATCTCTTATTATTCTATTTCCTTTGATCAAAATTCCTTCTTTAGAGAGCTTATCAATTAAAGTTTCTTTATTCGATTTATATGGATAATCTCTTCTCCTGCTTGTTCTTTTAAAAGCTTCTTTTGATTTACCTATAAAGGGTCTTGCAATAACTCTTCCCACTATATAGCCTTCGTTTAAAATTTCTCTCGCAACCGAGCAGTAATAGTAAAGGACTGATGGAGGAATCTTCTCTTCGTTAGCTGCAACTTGAAATACTGAATCTTTTGAAGTATAAACTATAAGAGAGCCCGTTTCTAAGTGTTCCCTTCCCAATTTCTTTATAATCTCAGTTCCAGAAGCAGGTAAATTCCATATAGTTTTTCTACCTGTAGCATCTTCAAATCTTTTTATGATTTCTTTTGGAAATCCATTCGGAAAGATTTCAAATTTTGGGGCAACAACACCCATAAGCTCCATCAATCCTGATAAAGTATCCTTATTAGGCCCCTCTTCTATCAAAGTTCCCCTAAAATCTTCATCTAAAAGTCCGAGCCTTTTTAAGCAAGGAATTTTAATGTCGGGGTATTTTCCAATTATGTGAAAGAGAGTATTTGCACCACAATCTCCGAAAAGGTGAGAATCTTCTGCCTCTCCAACGCCTAATCCATCAATTATTATAATAATTACTCTTTTCATAAAATTTCCTCAATCTAAAATTATATCTTTTTATTGATGCGTGAGAACAGACTCATTAGTCATTCCTCTTTTTTTCTTTTCGTAGGATGAATCTGTGTTTTCACTCCCTATTTGTCAAGGCAGACACATAAGAAATGCCCCTACAATGGCATTGTGGCACATGTGGATTCCCACTTAGATTCCATTCGGGAATGACAGGAAGAGAAGGAGAATGAAAACGAGAGGAGATTTTATTCTACTTTCACAACTATCGTTGGAAGGTCAAGCCGTATCGTTAGCCAGCTTCCAGAGGCAGTAAGGTTATTTACTCCTATACTTAATGGAACTGCTACAGTAAAATTGCCATTCTTAAGCACAGTTCCATCTGCTCCTCCATTGCTTGCATTAAAGAACGTTCCTTTAATCTCTCCAGGCAAATTCAAATTAACCCTTCCTTTGAGTGTTGCCACTAAGTTAACAGGGTCAATTGTCACTGATAACCTCTCCAAGATAAAGTTTGTTCCATATGCAGGCGAGTTAACTGTAACTTTTCTCTCAAAGTCATACCCCTTAAATAAAAGAGTAAAATTACTCCCGACCCCGCCACTAAATTTGCCTGATGAATCTTTATTAAGCTTTTCACCATTAAGAAAAACATCAACTCCACTCGCTACTCCATAAATACTAAGAGAACCAGGAGAGGATGTAAGAGAGACAGTAAAATAAGCAGAATAATTTAGGGGCTGATTTTCAATCTCAGATTCACCAGGCTTATTATCTTTTTCTGAAAGTTCCTTAGGTAATTGAGGAAGCTTAACCTTTTCATATTTAAGTAAAAAATTATCAAGAGTAGAATAATATTTTTGCCAGGGGTAAATCTTGATTCTTAAGTAGGGGGAGATATTAAAGGAATCTTTGTTGCTTGTTGTATTTTTGTTAAAATCAATCTCAACAAGAAGGATAAGAATAAAGATTAAAATAATAATAATTGAGTGAAGAAAAATATTCTTACGTCTCTTTAATAAAATCTTATCTCTAATAATATGCCTCATTTTAATAAATGCTTGCTAAACATTATATTATAAATAAACCTTGAAACAAGGCATATCTTCTGTCACCCTAAGGAGCACTTTCCCCAATTGTCACCCCGAAGGCATCTTTTTGCCTGAGGGGTCTCTTTCGGAATGACAAAGAGAGTGCAGGAATGACATCTTCTTTTCGCTCATTTTTGATAATCTAAAGAGTGCAAAAGCTTTTCTTTAAGCTTCTTTATCTTATCTCTTAGCTTGGCTGCTTCTTCAAATTCAAGTATACTCGCCATATAATGCATCTCTTCCTCAAGTTCTGCAATGATAAGTTTAGTTTGCGATGAATCCTTAATTGAAAACTTCACATCTTTAACATCCTCTATCTCTATCATATTCTTTACAGCTTTCTTGATAGTCTCTGGCTCGATATTATTTTCAAGATTATATTTAATCTGTTTTTCTCTCCGGCGATTAGTCTCATTTATTGCTCTTCTCATTGATTCTGTAATATTATCTGCATAGAGAATAACTTTACCATTTATATTGCGGGATGCTCTACCAATTGTTTGGATTAGTGAAACTTCTGACCTTAAAAAACCCTCTTTATCAGCATCCATTATAGCTACCATTGATACCTCTGGTAAATCTAATCCCTCTCTTAGGAGATTTATACCTACAACTGTCGAGTAAACTCCACTTCTTAAATCTTTTAAGATTTTTGTCCGTTCAATTGTATCTATATCAGAATGTAAATATTTTGCTTTTATGCCATGTTCAAGAAGATAGTAAGATAGATCTTCTGCCATCCTTTTAGTCAGTGTTGTAACTAAAACTCTCTCATCTCGAGCTACTCTTTTATTTATTTCCGCAATCAAATCATCAATCTGGTTTTGAATCGGCTTGACGACTACCTCTGGGTCAATCAAGCCTGTTGGCCTGATTATCTGTTCAGCGACATTGCTACTCATAGAAAGTTCTAAAGCTCCAGGAGTTGCAGAAACAAATATACATTTACAAATTTTACTCTCGAATTCATCCCAGCGTAGAGGCCTATTATCAAGTGCTGAAGGAAGTCTAAAGCCGAATTCAACTAATGTCTCCTTTCTGCTCCTATCCCCTAAATACATACCCTTGATTTGAGGAACTGTTATGTGAGATTCATCAATAAACATTAAAAAGGGTTTTGGAAAATAATCAATTACAGTAGAAGGAGTAGCACCCTCTTCTCTAAAGGCTAAATGGCGTGAATAGTTTTCAACTCCAGGGCAGGTTCCCGTAGTCTCAAGAATCTCTAAATCGTAGTTGGTTCTTTGTTCTATTCTTTCAGCTTCAACAAAGCGACTTTTAGCCTTAAAAAATTCAATTCGACTTTTAAGTTCTTCTCTAATATTTGGAATTGCTTTATTAATTCTTTCAGCAGTTGTAACAAACTGCTTTGCTGGAAAGAATGTATAGGACCAGATCTCTCTTATTTTCTTCCCTAAAAGAGGATCAATTACGGTAATTTTCGAAATTTCATCCCCAATAAATTCCACTCTTACTGCCTCCTCCTCTGATTCAGCTGGAAACACATCAACAATATTACCCCTCACCCTTACTGTTCCTCTTCTGAAATCAATATCATTTCTCTCATAAAGGATGCCTATAAGGGAGCGGATAAATTGATCCCTCTTAAGCTTTAAGCCAATATTAACTTTCACAATATTCTCAATATAATCTTGTGGTTCCTGCCACCCATAGATACAGGAAACGGAGGCGACAATAATAACATCCCTTCTCTCAATTAAGCTTCGAACTGTTGACTGCCGGAGCCTCTCAATATTCTCATTTATATCAGCATCTTTAGCAATGTAGAGGTCAAGGCTGGGAACATAAGCCTCTGGCTGATAATAGTCATAGTAGCTTACAAAATATTCAACCTTATTCTCCGGGAAGAAATCCTTAAGCTCAGAATAAAGCTGTGCTGCTAAAGTTTTATTTGGAGCAATTACAAGAGTCGGAAGATTTACCTTCTCAATTACATTTGCCATAGTAAAGGTCTTCCCCGAACCTGTAACACCAAGAAGGGTCTGATACTTATAATTTCTATTTATTCCTTCAACGAGCGAGGATATAGCTTTTGGTTGATCCCCTTTAGGTTCATAAATTGAATGGAGTTTAAACCTATCTTTCATTGTACCTCGTTTAAAAAGCCCTTCGAAAATTGAAAATCATTTCAACTATAAATTATATCACAAATAAGTAGATTTCCGCTTAGATTCCATTCGGAAATGACAGGTAAGATACATACAATGACGAAAAAAGGAAATGACAAAAAACAAAGAAATGCGAGGAGGAGGAGAAGGAAAATAACAAAGAGCGGAGGAGGCAGACTATGTGTCTGCCCCCTCTAACAAATACAACGTTATACTCACTCTGGATTCCCGATCAGGTCAGGAATGACGGAGAGAGATTAGTTAAGATAGAGACGAGTAATTGTCACTGTTCTTGTCTTTTCGTTCCAGGCGACAGAGGCCCCGAGCGCTTCAGAGACAAATCTTATTGGAACAAATGTTCTACCATTCCTTATCTCTGGTGGAGCATCAAGCTCTATAATCTTATTGTTAATAATAGCCTTGGTAGAGCCAATCTGCATTGAGATTACCTTATCGCCTAAAGTTATATTAATTCCCTTTGTTTCAGGAACCCACACAACTTCTGCACCAAATCCCTCAGTTATGATTCGCAATGGCACAAAAGTGCGTCCGTTTGAAATATACGGCTTTGCATCTATCTTCTTAGGATTACCATCAACATAAGCCACATCGTTATCAATTTGCAGCTCAATGGTGGTCTTATGGTAGTTATCTATTTCAAATAACTTCTTTACATACCCTTCACTTGTTCTTACATTTATCTCAATCCTATTTTTGCCGTAAGAGACAGGAACCGTCGCCTCAAAGTTAAACTCTACATATTTAGCATCAGGAACTACTTTTGCCTCAACCCCATTCACGAAGATCCACATTGCTCTATTTGGATTATCTTCAGTCACTTTTTCCCTAATCACTTTACCCTTGACAGTAAATTCTTTAGCTTCAACCAGCTTATCTGGCAGATTAAGCAATACAGAAAGATCAGCAGATGGCCTCTCAACCGTGATTATCTTCTTGGCAATCTTTCCAGCTGGATCCTTTGCAACAATTTCAAATGTTGTAAATTTATCAAGAAGTTTTCCTTCATACTTAAATCTACCATTTTCATCAATTGATGCAGGCTCATTATTAATTGTAACAACAGAACCTGGCTTTACCCTACCAGAGATTATTACAGTATTGCTATCGGGAATAACATCAACTGGGTCGAGATCGACAAATTGAGGAGTTACATCCTCTTCCACTCCAATTAATCTTGTCCCAGGAATCATACCTTCCATTTCTGCTTTAACTATTATTACGCCTTTCGTAGTGGGTGTAAGTGAAAACTCAGCTTTACCTTCTGCATCAGCAATCTTAGAGTCAGCTATTCCTACTCCAGAAATCGTAACTTTAGCACCTGGAACTGGAGCTTTACTGCCCGCTTCCTTCACATAAACTGTTAATCTTCCTGGAACATTTGACTTAAGCGTCGCATCAGTTCTAATTTCCAAAGTTATACCCTTTGCAATATCAAGTGAAGCTGCTCCACCAACCATATAGAAGTTTGGATAATTAAATCTTGTATTTCTGTTCCAATATTGCAAATAAGCTTGCTTTTCACCAAACCCTGTAGGAGTATATGTAATTACAGTTTCTCTCGCTTTAGGATCAGAGGTAGAGGTATAAATATTTCCATAAATCACAGATTCATGCTGAGGACCGAAAATAGACTTTTCGCCAACATTATAAGGGAAATACTCCTCGCCATCAAGAACTATTGAAGCACCCTCCTGTAAAGGAAGATCCCGCCTATCTGCAGGATAAGCCCTAATCAATATACTATTACTTTTACCATAAGAAAGGTCATAGGCATCAGGAGATAAAATCTCCCTTCCTAAGGCAATTCCCGTCTCCGCATCATAAAGGTCAAGAGATGGTGGCTTAAGCTCCAAATATCTATTAGGCATTGCATCCCAGTCAAGGCTAAATGTATTATCAGCAGTAGTTACAAGATATTTATAGTAATAAGAATATGTTTGCCATCTGTTTATAAACCTTCTATCGACTTTTTGGGGTGATTCTGCAGAATATTCTATAGGGTTACCGTAAAGGTCAGAAGAATACTCATTATTAGAGTATCTATTGTTTCCTATTAAACCTCCAACTGATGCTATATCTTCAGCGTAGAGATAAAATGTGACTTTCCCTTCCTTGTCAAGGTTTAAAGAATCTCTATAAGTTAATCTCTTATCCTTATCTAAATCAACAAAACAATAACCAAACCTATGAGGGCTATTGTAAATTGCTCCAAGTCCATATCCTACTTTAATAGAAGTAGTTGGATACCAGTATTTTTCCCACTTATCAACAGAAGGTTCTGGATAAATTAGATTCAATGGATAAGTTTCAAATCTCCCATCCTCCCACATCCAGTTTCGAGTATTATAATATGTCCAGTGACCGTAATCATAAAATCTCTGACCATATACTGCAAGGTAATTATAATAATAGTACCTGAAACCGCCAACAGATAAGACTTCCTTGTTTCCTTCATCTACTTTACCATTTCTATTTAAATCAATACCGGCTCGCAAAGGAGAGAAACTATCATTTCCAGAATCTCCTCCATAAAGGAAGTAATAACTCCTCCCAGCAAGTCTATAAGCAGGTGCATATGTTCCACCTACAACATCGGGCTGGTCATAAGCCCACCCAAAGTTATAAGGAGCAGTTGAAAGAATTGTAAATCTTGCTGTTTCAGTTGCACTACCACCACATACAGAAATATCGCTCCCAGCACCTTTCATAGGAATTCCTTGAGCATTCTTCACATAAGCTGTCACTTTGTAAAGCCTATTATCGCCAGCTGTCAAAACAAAATCAGGCTCCCCTGGAACATCAAATTCTCTACCGGCCGGATCATCAGTATTTACTACCTTATAAGATACATCAGGAAGCACAACCTTGACAGTTGTTTTACCTATATGCCTTCTATCAGGAGTAAAGACGAAGACATCAAAACTCCCCTCATCATTTGCGCAGAACCCTTTAAATATGTATTTACCTTTATCTTTTTCCCTAAAGTCAATCTGAATTGGGTCAAATGGATTCATTCCATCTGAATAGAGTTGTTCATTACAAACTGTTGTATTATCATTATTCTGTAAATCAGTTCTAAGCCAGTAATACTGCGGTAATTTTGCATCTTTCCCATAAAAATCTCTGTTATCAGGATGAGGGTCAAATATCAATTTATTCCATATAGAATCATCTGAGAGAATTCTTTCTCCTGATGGATCAGGAACACCATATGAAAGATCCACTGGATTTCCTTCTGAATCTAAAACTGTTATTGTGAGTGGCGATTGAGGGTCAACAAGTTCTGGAGTAGTTCCAGCCGTTAGAGGCTGCGGAGAAGCTGAAACTATTAAATCATTATTGGGGACAACATCGATTTTTGTTTGCGCGGAGAGATAAACTTCGTGAGAGAACTGATAAGGGAGATAAACATCGTAGAATGGAGTAAATCCTCTATCATTGTTATCGTCACCATATTTATAAGCAGTAACGATAACAGGAAGTAGTTCATTATTGTCAATCACATGGTCAGGCGGAGAGATGTTCCCTTTTATTGGCCCTCCACCAAAGTCAAGACCTACAGTTGTTATCGGGTTACCTAAATTGCTCGAAAATTCAAAATCATATATCCCGTCATTCCTGTTCAAGCTTCTTGCGTCAATCACACCAGAAGCCCAAGTATTTGTTGCAAGATCATAAGTCCCTGCAATCTCGGTTTCAAAATCACCGAATGATACTTTGCCATCACCATTTGTATCATCCTCTTTGTCAAACTGGAAACCAGTTTCAGTCTTATTACTGCTTCTTGGAGGTCTTGTAATCCAGCCATCTCCCGCACCATCATAAGCTTTAGTTCGTGGATTATATACACCCCTATCCTGCCATACTACAACAACTGCATTATTACACTCTTTTATTGTATCTGTATAACTCGGGTCATAGCCTTTAGGTTCATACTCACCTAAGGTGACTCTCATCTTTTGGTCAGTATCGGGCAAGAACTGACTTTTGTCAACCTTAAGATCGAGTGCATGAACATTAAATCCACCCTCTTTAACTCCACAACAATCTTCAAAAGTTCTAACTACTCCATTCTCAAGTTCGACAGTTATTGTAATTTTCCCTCTATTTATAGGAATTATCTCATCAAAGACAAAACAGTTGCAGAATGCATCTTGAATTGCAGTACTTGTAAAACCTCTCGCTGGAGTATGAGTAAGTCTCGCATCAGGTGCTGCAAGTCTGTAATCAAGCCTCTTGTTATACTGTAGAAGTGGATTCCAATCAATATAGGAATAGCTTACTCTATCATCTGTGTAAAAGAGTGGATTTGTAATATTTGAAAAATCACCCTTAGTTTCAAGAGGAGAAGCTTCATAAAGTTGCCAGTTAGTATCATCAACTATTATTTCTCCTGAATAATCATAAACAATAGGAACCTTCGAAAGTTCATTATATTTATTGTAAAGATTAGTAATATGTCCTTGAGATTCTACTCCAATAATCTTTGGTCTCATAAATGGACCTTTGATTGTAATTCTCTTTAATTTAAGGTCCGGTCTATTTGCATTTCTAAAGAAACTGTAATGTTCATTGTAATAGTTCTTAAGAATGAAGTACAAACCATAATCAGTTAATGGGAAAAATTCAGTCCCTAACTTCTCATACTGTTCATATTGCCATTCTTTTGTATAATCGTAATCGCTTGTAAACCTCTTTTTTGCAGATTCTTTAGACCATACAGCTGGATATGCATTAAAACCAGAGCCTCTACCGGTGTCATTAAGACCAATATCAGATGATACCTTACCTTTTATTCTACCAGTATGGGTCTCTCCACCAGGATAACACCTTAAGTCAGACTGCCAATCAAATAGTATTGGATTATACCTTGACTGAATAAATGGCATAGGTGGCACTTCGAGCCTACTTAAAGCACCCGGTCCCTGATCATAATTTACTTTGGAATATTGAAGAGCATGATCAACCCAGTTAACATCCACAAAATTAAGAACCGGGTCAGTTGGAAGAACATTAACTCTTACAGAACCGCAATAATCTATTCCCTGAGAGAAGTCTCTTATAAAGTAAGGAGGATGTAAAATTGAGGAGTTAAAGTCATAAAGCATTTCCTTTGAATAAATAGTTACCTCAACAGGTGTTTCGGAGGAAATTGGTCTTGCAACAATCAATGCCATTCCACCGGGATCTTCAAGCGCATAATTACTTATATGCACTGGAACACCAAATGTCATTATTCGATAGCCTGCGAAGGTATCACCAAATGTTACATCACCAAATGGAGGGAGCTTATTTTCCCTATCACCAAAACCGCATTCAGGTTCAGCCCTACCAGATCCTTCTGTGCAGTCCTGGTCAATCCAAGTTCCTGGTCCACCCTGACCTAAATATGTCAATGTATCTGCTGCATCAAGCATATTGTTATAACCTGTATCGGTCCATTCCCAGTAGAAGAAAGTATTATCATAATTAACCTGAATTATACCCTTTCTAACACCAGCTTGATCAAGGTATGCTGTAAATAACCACTGAATCCCTCCACCATGAACATTGAAGTAGAAGAGAGAGTCAATTCCATAAAGAGTAGAGATAGGTATAGAGTAAGGATCATTTACATCTAAGGGATCATCCGGATCATAAAGCCTCACTGAGAAAGATGGCTGCCTCTGTTCATAAAGAGTTAAGCATTTCTTATCAGGAATTAAGGTAAGCACTGCAGAACTAACTGGGAATTTTTGCTCCTCAAAACAGTCATAAATATTCTGATATTCTATAGGATATGGTGGAATTAAAGGAGTTGGAAGATAGAGCGGATATCTAAATTCAATTTGAGCCTCACGGGAAAGTCTACCAATCCTAAAAACCTGTGACTCCCAGAAAGGATCTATATAATAACCATCAGGTGGCTTAATTAACCTTGCATTTTCACCAAGAGGATTCTCTTCAAGCTTAAATGCTTGCACTCTAAAGTATCTCCGTCCATATTGTCCTGAATCATCAACTGATCCTCTATAAGGAGTAAATTGTAGCGTTACAACTGGATCAGCTGCAGTTACAATTCTAATATCAACAAAAGCAGATGAAGTATCAAAGTTATCAAGGTCGTAGAAATAAACAAGAATTTTATCATTTTTTGCAGGTGCAGGATTGAATTTAACAGTAATTTCAGTGGTCCTTTCAACAGTCAGTGGAGAGCTAAACTTAACATCCATTCCTAATTTCCCTGGTATAACAGCCATATCAAAGAATCTCTTATCTCCATTTGCACCCATTCTAAGCATATGAGGAATTGACTGTTTTAAGAAGACATTCCCTGCAGATACTCGAGAGCCCGCATCATATTTTGCATCATCAATTGTAACTTCAGTAAGCCTATAAATACCAGCTGTGGTTATATATGGAGTTAAAGGTATATCTTCTTCATTTACTTCTGTATTAGGTGCTTGAACTTCCACATAGACGACATTACTACTGGTAATACATATTATTGCTGGAACTGTAAATGCTTTACCTTCTTCTGCATCGGAATCAAGAGAAGAAACCACTGAGCCAGCACTGAAATCCATAACTGGTGTTAGCCTTACATCCCCTGGAGTAACATTCCCTGATACATCTATGTCGGCATAGACAAATTCAGGGTTTCCACTTCCATCAGCTGTTACACCCACTGCTATCTGGGTCCCTCCTCCAGGAAGAGTTGCATAAGAGAGTCCGTAATCAGTGTCTCCTGCTTTCACAATAGAACCACCTTCATAGGTATCAACTCTGAATAATCTTATATCTCCAGCTGAAACCTGATCATCATTATTAATATCAACATATACAAACTCATACCGCAGCCCTCTTGCCTTAAGAGGAACATCTATATTTCTATACAACTCAGAGGTAACTTCACCAATCCTATAAATATCCTCCCAGGGGTCGTAGGTTAAATTTGGAGGAACAGTAGAGTTCCACGGATCCATCTCATCATAGAAACGAACATTTGGAGCAAACCGCTTTAAATCAAGCCCTAAATCAGCATCGCCTTCAGATACAATTGTAGATGCTTTAAAATTAATCCTATTCCCTCCAATGTCATATCGCATATCAGATAATCTTATATCTCCTGGTTCAACTTTTCTTAAAGTGCTGCCAAACCTCTTCTTGTAAATTCCTTCACCTACACCAAAATTACCATCTCCTGAAACATCATAATAAAGAACCGTAGAAGGAAATGGAGTGAGTGTCCTTCCGTAATCAAGGTCAGGGCTTCCATTCTTAGTGCCTAAATATTCCTCAGAGGTTGTTTTCTCCTTATAATCATCGGATAAATTGTTTGGTATTGCTTTATTATCAGTCATAGAGGTAACAAATAAGTTATTAATTCCGTTATCTTTAAATAATTCAAGACCAATATATTCTCGATAGCTTAAACGGATATTATGGAAAGTAGTTACTGGAATTACAAATTTAGAACCATCTGGATCCAAAACTGTTGCCTTCTGTAAATCCTGCGCCTGGGATAAAATGTCGCCAGTTGGAGAACGTAATCTTGCTGATACAACAGAAGGATTAACCCCTAACCATATATCAGATTCAACATTTATATCATATGTTGGGGAGTTGCATCCACCCTCTAAAACTTCAGAGAGAACCAGTAAGTCTCCTGCCCAAATTCCACCCAAAAGAAGTTTACCAGTTTCAGGGTCTCTTCTACCATTTACTGGCGTTAGCCTTATATCACCCTCTTCTACTATAGGGTTAACTTCTCCATTCCCATCCAAATCCACTTTTCTATATATGAATTCTTCTGAATCATAAAAACCTGCCCTTAAGCCAAAATCAGTATGAACCTCCTCATTTGGTCCTATTGGATTTACTGGATCACCAAGATTAAACGGAACAAGTTCAAGCCCTAAATCAAGATCATAAGAAGTTACAAGAGTCATAGGCTCATAAGTTACATTTTCACCCCTACTATCTCTTATAACAACATAGGTTTCCCTTAAATCGCCTATCTGGACTTTTAAGAGATCATTTCCGCTTCCTTTTTGATATATAAATTCTCCATAGTCATATTGATTAGGATGAGTAGTAACACCATTAAAAGTAAATGGAAGGTCAACATGATATTCTTCATCCTGGTCAACTACAGAATCTCTATTATCTCTAAACCTTGTTAAATTTAATCCTACATCCCAATCTTCCCTTGTAACAGCACTATTAACATCGTAATCAGTATAATCAACCCAACCTAACTTCCAGAATCTCTTTGAACCAAGTCCACCTCTTCTGTTATCCCAGAAGAAGATATTACCACGATAGGACGGATTGGGATCACGGTCATTATAGAAATAGGCAGGATCTAATATGTACGGACCTTGAGTGTTGTTCCCAGGAATTGGGTCAACCTGAGTTTGAGGATTAGAAGCACAGCTACCTGGAACATAATTAGGGTCAGCAAGATCAGCATATGCATAGTATCTTGGATCATGAAAAGCCCCATCTGGATCAAGCCATAGCTGACCTGCATCATCTAATACCGCATACCATAAGTCACTCTCCTGGCTCATCCCACCTTTAGCAGTTACTTTCATATAAAACTTTGTCCATAGGACTGGCTGTGTAAACCAACCATTAGTAGCAGTTGCAGGAACATTAACAGTGGGATTTGCTGGATCTTTTGCCAGTTGTGCATTTGGCATTAAAAATCCAGTTCTCCCCCACCAAACCTCTTCAGGAGTATCCATCCAGGGTACAAGTTTCCAATCTTCCATCTTCTCATCATACTCATTGTAATTAATTCGATGGAATCTAATAGCAGCATAGAGTGCCTCTTTATTTGCAGAAGCTCCCTTTATAGACTCAAACCCAGGATAAAAGGAGAATATTGAAAATATCATAGAAAAGATTACAACCCAAACTCCTAATTTCCTCATATTTAGCCCATCTCCTTTTCTTTTAATTGCAGGCAAACACATAGGTCTGCCTCTCCAGGAGGGCAGACATATATATCTGCCCCTACAGGATACATAAACATTTTTATATTTTTAAAAGTCATCTACATTCCTCACTGAAATACTGAGATTGCCACGCCTGCATAATACAAAATGCACGGGCTCGCAATGACAAGAGGGGTGGATTCATCTTCATCTTAATACACCAGAATTGTAATAATTATTTCTCTTGTCTCGGCAATCCATTCAACAGTAGCTCCGAGTGTATCAGCAACGAATCGTATAGGAACAAATGTAACTCCATCAGTTATCTCAGGCGAAGCATCAAGCTCAACTGGTTTTCCATTTACAATTGCTTTTTTTGAACCTACCTGCATTTCTATCTTCTTACCCATAAATTCAATAACTATCCCCTTAACATCAGAAAGCCATTCAACCTTTGCTCCCAAAGCCTCAGATATGACACGCAAAGGAACAAAAGTTTTACCACCTTTTATGTAAGGAGCTACTGGAAGAGGCTCATCAGAAGGAGTGCCATTAACTATTACATCTCTTTTCCCTACTGTAAGTTTAATCTCTACTTTATGGTAAACAATTATTAAAAGGTCCTTCTTTGTTTCATTTCCTAATCGATCCTTGCCAACAAGCAAAACCTTATTCTCACCATAATTTAAAGGTATTGTTATCTCCCATTCTTCTCCATTAATCGTAGCCAATTTACCATTTACTTCTAAAGTAGCTCCTTCTTCAATCTTACCCTTTAGGGTATATTCTCTAACATCTATTAGTTTAGGAATTTCATCAATAAATATAGCAGGCCCTGTAGTATCCCTTATAATTGTAATTAGCTTCTTCGCACTTCTACCAAGATTATCTTCGACAGCTACAGTGAAGGTATTAGTGCCTTCAACTAATTCTACATCTAATTCAAATTTTCCATCTTCTTTAACTGTAACTGCTTTATCGTTTATAGTAACCTTGTAGCCTGGCATAGTAGAGCCCTTTATCTTTATTCGAGCTTCTTTCGTAACTTGGGGGAGTGGCTCTAAATTTATCATAATCTCTGCTGACTCTTTAGCTTCCTTAATAGGAACTTCAGTATACCCCTCGCCAAGTTGTGGGTGAGCAACATTAATTGTAATTACACCTTTCTCCTTTGGTAGAATATCAAATCTACAAAGTCCGTCTTTATCAGTCTTTCCCTTAAAGCTTATTCCAGGTCCTTTAACATCAACATTCGCACCTTCCACTGCCTTTTCAGTTCCAACTTCATAAACATAGACTATTAATGTATCTGCTTCACCCGCATAAAGCTCTTTTCCTGTTTTTGCAACTACCTTTAAAGCTCTTATAACATCAAAATCTGCAAGATGCCATATCTTAGCAATTGGGTCCCTAATATATATATATCCGTTCCAATCTGCTCTAAAGCCATTATATTTAAGCTGAGCAACATCTCTCCAGCTGCCAGTTGGTGTTAATTCAAGAACAGCTGAAGTTTCCTGAGTTTCTTTATTGTAGTCTGTGACTGCCCAAATATTATTTTCAGCTTTAGCTTCATATTCTGCATCATCAGGGAAGAACCAATCATCTGAGATAGTAAGCGTTCCTCCATTAATAATTGATATGTCAGGGCTTCCTGCAGGATAAAGTTTTATTCTTAAATGATTCGGTTTACCGTATATTAAATCGAAATTACTTGGATCTACTAAGTTTTTACCAACTTCCACTCCTGTAGTTTCATCTATAATTTCAGCTCTCGGTTTGCCCATCTTTACATCATGGTTAGGAAATGCTTCCCAGTCAAGCCTGAATGTTCCATCAGCATTGGTCCAGCCAGAAGTATCACTTAGATATTGATTAAATCTGTAGCGAATATCAGCAGGATATCTATTCCTACCTCTAAAGTTCCATAATCCTCCAGAAAGATCACCAAATATTGTATTGGAATAAGGATTCTTCCCTATAAGTCCACCGAAATAACCTATATCATTTACACCTAACCGCACTGCAACTTGCCCATTTTCATTAATAGTTAAACTATCGTTGTAATCGAGTATTCCGTCAATTACCTCTCTACCCCAATCAGGGAATAGATAACCACCTTTATGAGGACTATTATAAATTGCACCTCTACCCCATCCTCTTTGCTGATCGGCTGGTGGTAAATCCCAGACTGGGTATAGCTCCCAGGTTCCATTATCCCATCGCCAGTTAGTAGTATTATAGTAAACAATTCCTCCAACCTGATAGTATGCACTTGTCCAAGAAGTTTTTTGATAGATACTAAACCCGTTCAAATTAATTATAAAACCAAGGTTGGGGTCTTTTTTACTTGGAAGTAGACAAGTATTATAGTAGCGACCAGTAGATGTGAATGCTCTAACATTATAAGCTATTTCATATGAATAATAATAAGCTTGCCCTCCTAAAGGATAGTAGTTAAAGTTATCAGGTTTTGTTGTATATGGAGTAAATCTCGCAAGAGCTTCTCCAGCATTGCATTGACCAGAAGCTGCGCCTTTAATTAAATTACCCTGAGCATCTCTTATCTCTGCTATTACTCCATATAAGCTTAGGTTAGCTGCTGTCATAACAAAATCAGGCTCTACACCATCAGAAACAGGAAGACCATTTTCTTTATAATAATTCGGGTCAACTAATAAATTCTGCACTCCATATATTGCTTTTGGTAGTTCAACTTGAACCTTAACCACACCTCTATGCTTCCTATCAGGAGTATCAACATAGACATCAAAAGAGCCTTCATCATTAGCACAGAAACCTTTAAATATGTATTTGCCCTCTGTTTTCTCCTTAAAATCAACTTCAATTGGCAGGAATGGATTTCTTGCGAAGGAATAGAGCCTTAAGTTATTAATCATTGTTCCATCATTATTGTGTAAATCAGTTCTAAGCCAATAATACTGTGGAAGTTCTGCTTTTGGTCCATAGAAATCTTTATTATCTGGATGAGGGTCTTTGATTAATACATTCCAAATAACATCATCTGTAACTTTATTATCTCCAGAGGCATCTGGAATACCTTTAGACAAGTCAACTGGACTTCCATCAGCATCTAATACATTGAATGTTAGTGGAACACCTGCTTCCAATAGCTCGGGAACACACCCAGCAGTGAGAGGCTGTGGTGCATAACTCACTATCAGATCAGGTTTTGGAGCCACTGGAAGAGCTTTATGCCCTGCAAGGTAAACCTCGTGAGAGAACTCATAAGGTCTTGAGATATTATAAATTGGAGTAAATGCTCTATCGTTATCATCATCCCCATATTTAAAGGCTGTAATATTGACATTTAAAAGCTCGTAATCATCAATTACATGGTCTGGAAGATTATTTTTTGTAACAGGTCCTCCAAAATCAACTCCAATAGTATCAACTAAAGCTCCATTCTCCTTAGTTAAGTCAAAAATGTAGGTTCCATCATTTCGCTGGAAGGTTCTTGCATCAATTACACCACTACTCCAGGTGTTTGATGCTATATCATATGTTCCAATTATCTCTGTCTCCCAGTCTTGAAAGGAAACCTTTCCATCATTATTTATATCAAACCATTTATTAAGCTGAGCAGCTGAACTTGTATATTCTGAGGAGCGAGGTGGAACTGTAATCCATCCATCACCTGCACCATTTACTTTACCAGAAGCATCTTTTACCCCTCTGTCTTGCCATACAAGAACCAATGCATCATTACAAGGAATTATATGTTCAGAAGATGGATAACTCTTTGTATCATATTCTTTCAAATTAACGGAAAGTTTTGTATCTGTATCAACAATTACATTCGAAATATTAGTCTCTATTTCAAGGCCCTGAACTGGTAAATCATCATATATTTCTTCACAGCAATCCTGATACTTTTTAACTGTTCCGTCATACAGCTCAACCGTGATTGAGAGCTTTCCTTGCGAGATTGGAATTAATTCGTCAATTATGTGAACCATCTGCAGTGCATAAGTCCAATCATACATATATTCACTTACCTGTGCCCCAGTAAACCTACCATAATACCAGAGTCTTCTACTCTGAACCAACCTCTGGTTACGATATTTGTACTGGAATCTATCCACTGAGAAGGGAGAGGCAACGGCAGTTAAATCAGGAGGAGAATAAGTTGAATATAAACCATAGTTAGATAAGTCTATAACTACCTTACCTGAGTAATCATACTGCACTGGAAGACTATTGGGATAGGTGCTCTTATATGACTGAGTCAGAGCACCTGTTGCACCAATCCGTTCAAAGATTTTAGGTCGCATAAATGGACCTTCAACTGTTATTGCTTTTATATTTCGCCATGGTGTGGCAACATTTGGATCCCAGAAAATTCTCTGATCCATTCCATCATACAAAGTAAAGTAGATACCATAATCAGAGAATGGGAACATCTCTGTGCCAAGCTTATTATACATATCAGGCCACAAAGCGAGGTAAGAGTTAAATCCTGCTCTGGCTTCATCATTAGGAATTCTTCCTGTATGAGTCTGTCCCCCAGGATAGGCTCTTAAGTCCTTCCTATAATTTTTAAGTATTGGGTCATAATCAGCATGCAGCATTGGAGTAGGATAACTCCTCGGGCTTAATGCATCTATTCCAGAGGTATAGTTTACCTTTGAGTTCTGTAAACTATGGTCAACAATTGCAAACTCACCAAAATTAACCTTTGGGTCTGGCTCTAAAACCTTAAGCTCTAATGTTCCACAGTAATCAATTCCATGAGCTGTATCATGGATAAAGGCAGCTCCGTGAGGATATTTAGTATTGTAGTCATAAAGAGCTCTTGAAGAGTATAGTCTTACTGTTACTGGATCAGTCTTAAAAGCTTTAATTGGGATTGATACCCGGCCACCCTCATCTTCAGAAGACCATTGAGTAACCTGGACAGGAACTCCATAAGTCCACACTGACCCATATCTTCTTGGATAGCAGTAAGTTCCACATCCACCATCACCCTGAGAAGGACAATAAGTAATCTGAGGGTCAATAGTATTTCCATCAAATGAAGGAGCTGCTCCAAGCTGATTGATTATCTGGTCCCCCATATTCCAGATTGATCTACCATTAATATCTCCTGAATCAAACGCAAAATAGTAGAACCTATTAAATATCTCCCCAAGCTTAGGAAATCCTGGTTGGTCACCGCAGATTGTGCAGACCGTCTGACCAAATGTGCAATCTGTATCCCAAATCCTTGCAGGAAATGGAGGAGCAGCATTATAATAAGGTGTAGTTGGATTGCTTCCAACAGGTTTAAATGCTCCACCTCTGTTGCAGTCATAGCCACTTGATAAGAAATCATTAGGATCTAATGCCCCATAAGGCACATTATCATACCAGTACCAGAACACTACTGTATCATCTTCTAAATATTCTCCAATATATTTCTGCCCACTTGGAGGTTCTGCAACAGCAGTAAAGAAGAATTTAATTCCACCACCATGAGCATTAAAGTTCATAACTATTGGCTCAGAGGAAGAGGAAACAACTACATTTGCAGGGTCATTTACATCATTTGGATTATCTGCATCTTTTATCCTTAAATACACATTAGGCCACCGCTGCTCATACAGATCAATACACTTCCTGTCAGCCTCTAAGACTAATCCTTCTGCTTCTATATCATACTTAAACCAAGAATAACAATCATAGCCATTATAAATTCCTTTAGGTATTAATGGATAAGGGTTAACTTGCGGTATTGGTTTAATGGCTCTGAACGGATTTTCATCCAATTCTAGCTTAGTCCAAGGATGAACTGCCCAGTATGGATCAAAGAGATAATTTGATTGCCTATCTGAGTCATAAGTTTCTACATAAGTCCCCTGCATAAGCTTACCAATTTCGGTAAGTCTCCAATCCCCGGGTTTTACCGCATTAGAAGGTGGATCCATATTGGCATAGACCCTATTGTCAATAGTGACACTTATATTATTAACCCAAATCCACCCTGAAGTAAAATGATAATAATAATATGGTGCTTCACAAACATCAAATTCCTCATACCATTGATGGTCAGGATATGAATAGCCCTTACTCCAGGGGCGATAAACGATTGTTCCTGCATCAAAATTCTTTGGCCTATAATACGTATAAGGGTAATAAAATCTCTTCCAAATATTGGGAGCAATTCTTATATCACCATAAGTTGGTGTCTGATAGTAGCTTGACCCATAACATTGAGGGCCAGAATTGTCAACATCTGCATAAATTCCTGACATCCACTGGTTATTAATTAAATATATCCTCGGTTTATAAATTTGAAATGCATCACCTATATCAGGATCTCCTTCTCTTACAACAGTTCCCTTTGGATATATTGTAAATGGTCCAGAGGGGGGTCCAATATAGCAATCTGATATTCTTATATCCCCAATTGCAACCTGCGTAACAGCAGGATCCCCAAGGTGAGCATAGACATTAGTATGATATTGAATACTATCATTATCAGGCTCTGCTGGAATTGGGTCATGAATACCAATTGGGACATTCTGTCTTGCATAAGGTGTTCCCACATCAAGGTCTCCAGCATATACTTGACTACCTTGAGGATATGAATCAATTGCAGTAAGCCTTATGTCAAATCGTGTTAAGGTAGCTGATCTATCCCTATCCCAATAGACATACTTATCCTTCATAATTCCAACTGGAGAGTCTGCTGGGAAGAGGAGAACTCTGTTATTGTATACTTCCCAATCATTACCACTTACGACAGTTCCTTGTCCATAGCCATTAAAAGCAACAAGCCTCACATCATTTACATCTGCAATTCCATTAGAATTTAAATCTGCATAGACTATTATTGTTCCATCTATGTAAACCGCTCCACCAATAGGTATATCCCAAGGGTTATAAGCCTTCCACTCTCTCGCAGTCTCATCATCACCAGGCTGAATCGCATCAGCATCTGTTTCTTTAACAACAGAGCCTTGAGGATAAGTATATCCTCCATAACTTACAAGAGTAAGTCTAATATCTCCAGCTGAAATTACTCTATTACTGTCCATGTCAACATAGATATATGCTTTATTCCCATTAGCAGCACCAATTGGCAGATCATATTTATCAAAGGGAACATCCTGAAGTGGATCTAATGGCACTGGCTGAGATATTCCGCCCTCCTTATCAAGAAAGGCTAATATTTCAAGCCTTGTTCTCGTGCCATCCTCATTACAAGTTCCCCTATAAGGGGTGTATTGGAATGTAATATCCCTATGCTCACTGTCAAGTTCTCTATAATCAACATAGGGAAGCCATCTATCGTGTGGGTCAATCTTTCCTGGTGGCTGATAGTAAACAAATTTAACAGAAGGGGCATTTTCAAGATCTCTGTTCATATGGTGAGGAAGTAAACTGGCAGTTGCCCCAACACCCTGCCTTGCTGACCAGCCAACTACAGGTCCATAATTATATACACACCAATACTTATTACCACCATCATAGTTATACTGAAAATCTCCATTTTCATACAGAACCATCTGAACTCTATATGGCTGGTATTTGACATCAATATCAGTCCGCGTCATATAGTTCATAAATGAATCATAACTAAAGTTAACAATCCAGGTTATGACAAGCCTTCTCGGACTTACGCTATCATCAACATATGCCCACACACCATTTGATTTTGGTTGTTGAGACTGGTCATAATAACCATAGTGAGTTATGTAGTAATTTCTGTCATAAACATAATAGTAAGAATAAGCTGAGGGGTAATCTGGACAGGTGCTACCTGGTGCTTTCCAGGTAAAGCGAGCAGGAGAAATTGTCGCATAATAAAGGTCTGAATAGGCTGAGAGAACTGGGATATTTGAATAATTGTACTGCGGATAGACAACACTATAACCAGCATAGTAATAATACATATATGGACTTATCTGACGTGGATGTCTGTGGGGAACAGGGTCATTATACAGCCAGATTGCTGGAAATGGATGAACCCATATTGTTGTATAATTGGTACCGTAAAAAGGAAATTTAAAAGCCTTTCCGCCAACGACAGGAAGGTCATAAGGGTAAGGACCGCGCATTGGAGCACTTACAGGAGATCGTTCATATCTCCAAGTATAGTTATAAGAATAAGGATTAGAGCAATATTCATAAACGTAAGACCACTGATTTAAGCAAACAGTTGGGTCAGACCATCTACCCGCCCCAGGAGGTGATACAAAACCATCATAGGAAGGATAGTAATAATACATTCTATAATCATAAGGGTAAGGAGCAAGTCTATACTCCTCCATTGGGTCTAAAAGGGGATTTTCTCCTCCACCTGGAATTTTGGGTGGAACTGATGCCGGAGTTGTATCCTTAAGTCTTGGCGGAATCAATTTCCCGCCTCCATTTACCTCATCAGGTAAATATAAATTAGGAATCCCTCGTCCGTCATCAACAAAAGTAGGTGTAAAATCCTCTCCATAAGCATTTTTAATCTCAGGAAGAGTGCTATTCATATACTCTTTCAAAAACTTTTTTTCGCTTTCCTCTTCAAGTCCTGGCCAGATAGGAAGCCATTGATGAGCAAGAAGTTGTTCCTGATAATAACCGGGTGGAGGTGGAACTCCCCCAAAACCTGTAATTTCAGGCTCTTTCACAACAAGATGAACTTTTTCACCCTTTTTTAGTGGAGTATTGAGTTTTGCATTAATCTGGGTTGTCTGCTCAACTTTAAAAGGCTTATCAAGCTGAATATCAAGATCAAGTTTACCAGGGAGCACTATCATATCAACAAATTTACCATCTCCACACTTACCTGCACCAATCATATGTAGCGGGCTTTCTCTGAGCCAGAAATCTGCACTTTCAAGCTCACTATTACAGTGATAAGTCTTCCCAGCAAAAGTTACTTCCGTTAGACGAATATCCCCTGGACCAGTAATTTCATCAGTTGACTTATAAATAACTTCCCCTTCATCATATTCATTAGGACTACCAAAACGTTCTTCATCAAAAAACTTTATATCTTTAGGCATAGAAGTTAATGAAAGTCCAATGTCAATATCCCCATTAGCTACAAGTGTTCTTGGGAGATATGTTACTCTATTACCATCTTTTTCAACCGTCACTGTTGTGTAGCGAACATCTCCCTCTTCAACTACATAATTAACTGCTGGATCTGGTTCAAAGTCAGGTGGATATTTAACCTTCCTATAAATGGATTCTCCACAGCCAAAACCTTCCCCACCTACATCATGATAAAAATCTCTTCCATCAAAAGAAGTTAGCGGTCTTCCATAGTCAAAAGCATAATTCCCGCTTATTGCACCTAAAAACTCTTCTCCAGTTCTACCGGCTCTATAATCGTCACTTAAATTTTGCGGATAAAGCTTATCTGTTGATAAGTTGGCACATAAGTTATTGTCAAATCCATTATCAGCAAATATTTGAACACCTATATATTCTCTCCCATTTAGAGATACTCCAGAAAAAGTAGTCGCTGGGACAAGAAATGTTTTCCCATCAGGGTCCAAAACAGTTGACTTCTGAATTTTCTGTGCTTCATAATTTATCTCTCCTCCCGGTGAGAAGAGTCTTGCTGCAGTAATAGATGGATTAACATTCATCCACAGATCTGTCTCAACTGATAAATCATAAACATTGCTTCCATCACAATTTGCTTCTAATACTTCTGAGAGAATTAAAACATCTCCGGCATATATTCCACCATTCACGAGTCCTGTTTTATCTCTTCTTGTATTAATATTTGTAAGTCTCGTATCGCCTATCTGAACAAAAGGCATAGGAAGACCGTTTAGTTTAAGATAAATTGACTCTCCGATGTCATATTTACCATTGGGATTAAAGTTTGTAGTGTGCCACTCTTCACCAACATCAATAACAGGGCTTCCATCATCTTTAAATGGAACAAGCTTTAAACCTATATCTTTATCCCCTGGACGAACTTCTGTTCCGGCATAGTAATTATAAATTTTTTCTCCTTGACTTAAAGAAACAATTGAAAGCCTTATATCTCCCTCATGAACAGTACTGCGAAGTGGATCAGAGGGAGCCTCACTTCTTGTACTCAACCTATAAATTGCTTCACCAAGATCGAAATATCCATTTTCACGAATATTATCAAGATGCCACTCTTCACCTTCATCAGCTACATCATCACCATTATTTATAAACTTCTCAAGAGGAGCATCTATATCCCAGTCACCATCTTTTACCAATCCATCAGAGAGAGTTCCATCGGGAAGAGTAGTTCCGTATGCAGGGTAATCAACCATATCAGCCCAACCAATTCTAAAGCCTCTACCGGTAGTTAATTTGTCATAGAAATATATTTCACTTCTAAAATTTGAATCAGATGGATCAAGGATATAAGGACCTTGTGTATTTGAGACAGGATCTATCTGGGCTCGAGGGTTTCCTTCGCATCTACCAGGAATGTAAGCGGGATGAGCGGGATCTGAAAACTTATCGTAATTACTATTGTGGAAATTACCATCAGGGTCAAGCCACATTCTACCCCAGGAATCAATTACAGCAACCCATCTATTTTCTGGTTTACTTTTTCCACCTTCACCCTTAACAGTAAGATAAAATTCTGTCCAGAAGACAGGGACTCCCTGCATTCCAACTTCTTTTCTTCCCCAGGAACTTCCTTTCGTAAATTCCCATGGAAAATACCTATCAGGCTCAAGCTTTTTGCCATCCCTATCGTAGCCTGCCTTACGCCAGGTTACTGCGATAAAAGTAGCATTCTTCTTCTCGCTACCACCAAAAACAATAGTGGGATAGTCACCACCAAAAGGAACAATTCCAAATAATAGAATCAAACTTATGCATAAACTTAATAACTTTTTCATCCTACCCACTCCTTTTCACTAAAAAAGATGGTAGATACATAGAATCTACCCATACAATATTTAATTGTACTAATATCTCCATAATTCTTATTCTTATAGCTGCCCGCTTTCACAGGAATAACAACTTCTCTCTTGTCCCAGTCTAAACAGGAATCCATTCCCTTTGTCATCCATGTGAAAGCAGAGATCCATTCCTTTCTACTTTCCATCCTTAGATTCATACCTTATATAAGCCTCGTTATCTTTGCAGTTTTTGTAGATTCAACCCACTCAATAGAAAAACCAAAGGCATCACTTATGAAACGCAGTGGAACAAAAGTAGTTCCTTCCTTAATTTCAGGGGGGATATCCAAATTTACAGCTTTCCCATTTACAATTGCAACATTGGAACCAATTACCATTGAAACTATCTTATCATCAATTGTAATTTTTACTTCTTTTGTATCTGGATTCCAATCCGCTTTTCCTCCAAGAACTTCAGAAATCAGTCGCAATGGTATCATCATCTTTCCATCCTTTAAATATGGAGGAACTGGTAAAGGAGCCTGAGGAACTCCGTTTAAATAGACTGTCTTATTACCAAGTTGAACTTCAACAACAAGCTTTCTAAATACATATAATTCCTTAGTTATACTCTTTTCATTTCCAATTCTATCCTTTGCAATTATAGTTAATGCATTCTTTCCATATTCCACAGGAATAGTTATCTCCCAATTTAAACCAATTACAGAGGCTAACTTGCCATTCACAGCAACAGTTGAGTCTTTCTCAGAGACCTTACCTTTTAATAAAACCTCTTTAACATCAACAAGGCTTCCCGTATCAAACACTTCCACTTCTGGTGGAGTAGAATCCCTGATAATTAATCTTTCTTCTTCTTTCTTTTCACTGTCAGAAGTAGCAATGAATTTAAATCTATTTTCGCCCTCAGTTAAAGGAAATTTAGCTGAGAAATTACCCTTAGCATCAAGAGATACAATATCATTATTTATACTTAAAGAGGCAGTCGCCTTAGTATAACCCGTGAATATTACTTGCTCCTCTTTTGTTATTTCGGGTGTTGGATCAATGTAGAGGAAGAGTGGTCGTGTATCCTTACCAATATATATAGTCTCACTTCCTGATAAGTATTTTTCTTTTGTTGCAGTAATTATAATTTCACCCTCCTCGGTTGGTAAGATATCGAGCTCGCATATGCCACTGCTGTTTGTTTTCCCGCCTTCATTAACTCCAGCCCCAATTGCTCGCACTGTTGCCCCATCAATCAAAGTCTTAGCTGCTCCTTCAAAAACCTTGACTCGCAACGTTACCTTCTTCCTTGGATAAAGGTCGCCAAGGGCTTGAACATCCAAGGCAAGCCCTAAATTAGAGTCAAAATATGCATACTGAGCTAACCCAACATTAAGGCTTTCATCAAATTGGTTATATCCACCTTTCATTCTTACATAATTAATCCAACCAACACTAGTTCCAGTTCCTGTTGGAGTATAAGTAAGAGTGGTTTCTGGGATACCATCTGGACCTTTCTTTAACTTCCCTCTTATATACATTTCATGGTTTGCACCATAAATTAATGCTTCTCCATCTTCCTTTATGGGAAGATCCCTTGAATCTGCAGCTAAAGCCTGAACTACTATATGATTCACAACTCCGTAGTGAAGGTCATAAAGTTCAGGATTTAACAACTCTTTTCCGAGAGGTTGACGAGTTTTCGCATCTAATAATCTAAGCTCTGGACCTTTTATTGAAATAAATATGTCAGGGTGAGCATCCCAGTCAAGTGCAAAGTTAGGATAGAATCTTGCACCACTAAATCTAAACCTTCTCCAGGTATCAAACGGAGCAAATGGATCATTCTGAAACCCAAATGGATGTCCTGCTACATCTGCCCAGGCAGGAACAGAGGTTAGCTTATTCTTTCCAATAAAGCCACCTAAAAAGCTTTCAGTTAGTCCCATATCATTTGCATAAAACTTAAACTTAACCTTACCCTCCTGGTCAAGCGCAAGAGAGTCATTAAATGTGAGTGTACCATTCCTGTCTAAGTCAGGAAGGCAATAACCACCCTTATAAGCACTATTATAAATACAACCAAGACCCCAACCTGCAAATGTCGTATATTCAGGAGGTATATCACCAACAGCAGCAATATAAAAGCCACCCGTTAGTGTATTAATAGCATTTTGTGTGTTATAAAGTGCATATCCACCAGAAACATTGAATCCTGCCATATTAATTCTTTCAAAATTAAGTGGATCAATTGTACCATTCCCATTTTTGTCCACACCAACAAGATTATAATACCTGAAAAGTAAACCACCTATTGCAAGTTCTGCCGGTTGATTTCTAAAGTTCTTTAAAAATGTATTGTTAGGAGTAAATCTTCCATCTTCAGTGCCAGTGCAAACCTCAGCACCAGCCATACCTTTAAGAACTTCACCCTGAGCATCAAATACCTGTGCTTCAATTGTATAAACCCTCTTATCAACTGCAGTTAAAACAAAGTCAGGGCTTCCCGGAACTTCAAAGACTCTACCTTCCGGGTCCTCGTCGTTTACTATCTTATAATTAACTGATGGCAACTTAACTGACACAGTAGTTTCGCCATAATGTCTCCTATCTGGAGTGCAAACTCTAACAAGGAAGCTACCTGCATCATTAGCACAGAAGTTAAAGAATTTATACTTTCCTTCTTTTGATGCAGAGAAATCAGTACTTATAGGGTCAAAAGGAGTTATACTTGAAAAATAGATTGATTCATTGTCATATATATTGCCATCATTATTATGTAGATCTGTTCTAACCCAATAATACTGAGGTAGCCTTGCATCAAAACCATAGAATTCTTTATTATCGGGGTGTGGATCTTTAAATAGAACATTCCATATATTTCTTGGAAGAACATTATCTCTATTATTCTTGTCTGGAATACCCTTTGAAAGATCAACAGGATTTCCATTTTCATCCAGAACAAGAAATGTTAAAGGCTTAGAAGGGTCTACAAGCTCTGGAGTCACCCCCGCAGTGATTGGATCAGGCGTATATGAAACAACAAGGTCATTATGAGGGACTGGAGTAATTTTTGTCATACCAGAAAGATAGACTTCGTGAGAATATTCATAAGGAGGAACAGGTCGCCATAGAGGCGTAAAACCTCTATCGTTGTTATCATCAGCATACTTATACGCATTTATGTAAATAGGAAGAGTCTCATATTCACTTATAACATGGTCCTGCTTCTTATCAAAATTTCCTGACTCATCAGGTATTCCACCAAAGTCATAACCTATTGTAGTGAGCTGAGAGCCCTTTTCGGCACTTAGATTTATATCATAAATTCCGTACTCTCTCATAAATGTTCTACCGTCAATGATACCAGACGACCAAGTGTTTGTTGCAAGGTCATATGTTCCCATAACCTCTGTCTCAAAGTCGGCAAATGAAATTTTGCCATCAAGATTTATATCCATATGTTTTGAGAACTGGTATCCTGTCTTATACCAATTGCTCGACCTTGGAGGATTAGCAATATGCCCATCTCCCATACCTATTATTCTACCAGTTGTTGGCTCAATTATTCCTCGATCCTGCCATACTATTAAAAAGGCATCATTACAGTATTCAGTATCCTGCTCTGGGAGGTATCCTTCCGTCAAAGTCACACTAAAATTATGGTCCTCCTCTATTTCAAGAGTTTTTGGAGCATCCTCAATTTTAATGCCATGAACAGGAATTTCAGTAATTGGCGGTTCCTCGCAACAATCTGTATAGGAAACTTTTGTCCCATTATACATTGTAACTGTAATCTTTAACGGCCCTGTCCCAATAGGTATAAGTTCATCAATTAAAAACACAGTCTGCCAGTACCAGTAGGGAATTGTATTTGGAAATCTAAAAGCTCCCCAGTAAAACCACTTATTATCGAGCCTTAGCCAGGGATTTATTTCGTTTAATGGATACACAACAGAATCAAATGGAGCAATAGGATTAGTTACCCTTCTAAAGTCAAGAGGACCCGTAGGAAGAGTAGCACACAGAAAAGTGTCACCATAAAAGCTAAGAGAACCAGGTGTGAGTTCATATTTAAAGTAGTTTCCACGATCGATTGTTAATTTACCTGAAAAATCATAATCGAGAGGAACATTAGCATATTCATTATATTCATATCGCGGATTAAGCCTGAAAGAATAAAGGTCAGGCTGCCCAGGACGCCCTCTTGTTAGGTCTTCTGTAAATGTCCTTGGAAATGCAAAAGGTCCTTCAATCTCCATCTTTAAAATTTGCTGAGTTCCAGTCCCATAGAAAGAATATTTATCATAAGGATTACCTGACCCTTTTAAGTAAAAGGCAAGTCCATAGTCAGTCATAGGCATAAATTCTGTTCCTAATTTAACAAACTGGTCTTCCCAGATAGCAGGATATGCATTCCATACATTGCCTGAAGGATTCTCAGCATTAAATAGACCAAGTCTTGAGATAATTCTACCTGTATTAGTTTGCCCTCCAGGATAAGAGCGAAGATCTTTATTAAGACTTCGCGCAAGAGGATAGTAGCGTGCAGCAATTTGTGGGCTTGGTGGTGGTAGAGGGGAAAGTGCTCCATCTCCCATAGTATAATTTAACTTTGAATTCTGTAATGCATGGTCAATGATTGTCATTTCACTGAAATTAAGGTCCGGATTAGGTTTTGATACCCTAATGCTAACTTCTCCACAATAATCTATTCCCATTCCTGAATCCACAACAAAATGTGGTGGATGCTTAATTTTACTGTTATAGTCGAAAAGAGCAGTATTAAGATAAAGTCTAATATTCATAGGAGTTTCTGGATCCTGCGGCCAGGCAGCAATAATACACTTACCGCCTTCATCATAAATATTTTCAATAGGAACTGGGCTTCTATTAGGAAGAATCAGGACTGGAACACCCCAAGTCCAAACTGAACCAAACGCATATGGAAGAGTACAAGGGTTAGGAAATACTGCATGTCCGTCAGAAGCATTTCCAAATATTCCATACCTATCACCACTACTCCATTCACCCAATTTCGGGAATTCAGTCGTATCACCACATATTGAACAGATTGACTGTCCCAGTGAACAATCAAGGTCTTCAAGTCCAATTGCAGGACGAGGATTGGGATATGGAAAGGGAGTTCGAATAACATTGGGGCAGGCTTCACTTCTATCAAATACAGTGGTATTTTGCCAGGAATAAAGCAAATCATTCGGGTCAAGTGCTCCTCTTACCTGGCCAATAACGAGTGGCTCATACCATCGCCAGAAATCATAACTTCCATCATCTCTTACCTGGACAATATAGCGCTGACCTGCACCACCAATTGTTGTAAACAGTCCTTTAATTCCTCCGCCCTTTATATTGTAATTACCAACTATGGGATTAGGAACTACTTGAGTTCCTGTTCCATGAGTTGTAATAGTAGGCAAATCGAGGTAAATCCTGTTGTCAACTATTCTAACAATCCTTCTATATTCTGGAATTGGTTCAATATATACAATATCGCCCACTTTAAAAAGACTAATGGGCGAAACATTAAGATATCTACTTCCCGCAGGAGCAATTGAAGTAGTCAAAGCATAATCAACCTGAATAGTAGCACCCGTAGAACACGTTGCATCAGCTGTTCTCCTTGCTGTGGCAACTGCCATGCCTTGTGGATCATTTATATCAGCCGGATTATCCGCATCATAAACATTAAGCCATAAAGCAGGCTGCCTTTCATCAAGAGAGTTTACACAAGATTTTGAAGGGACAAGCTTAAGATTCTCTGCCTCTATTTGAAGTCTTTCAATTCCAAAGCAATCGTATACGCCTTTTAATTCTTTTGGCATTGGAGGAGTGATTGGAGGATATACAAAATATTTAGTTTTTTGAAATTGCCCCCAAGGATAATTCCAATATTCAAGCTTAGTCCACTTTGAATTCCAAACTGTCGGATCATAGTAGTTAAATTGAGGAACAAATGTATAGCTGCTGTCCGGGGGAGCAACAGTTCTACCACCAATATCCTTATAAGCCCTTATCTCAACCCATTCAGGAATACCTGTCTCAAGGCAGGTCCCCCTGTAAGGAGTGTAAGTAAACGTAGCCGTTGGCTGGTCAGCAGTTAAAACCCTAAAGTCTTCGTAAGGCTTCCACTCATCATAGTCAGGATATGTTGGATTTGGCTCATTAAATGGTATATATTCTGGAGTCCACTTCTCATCGGGGTAAAATCTTGCTTTCTGGGTATATGGTCTTCCCCATGGATCAACATAAACATATATGGTTCCACCAATTACAACATAGGCGCCGTCAACGCAAGCCATATTCTTTACTCCTGAGAATGGAGAAGCTGCATATACGCCAGAGCCATTTGTAATTCCAACAATTGGCTCTCCATCAACCCATGAATCAAAAACAACATTATTCACTCTATTATAAAGCTTCCAAATCTGATCATAGGGACTTCCCTCTTGAACATCTCTTAAATAGCTAAATTTAAATGTTCCATCAGAATATAGAGTCACAGATGCATCTATTAATGCATATCTATTTCCATCTAAGGCTGGATAAGAACCAGAATCTTCCGGTCTACCTGTTAAAGGAACTCTATATTGAGTCTGAGCTCTCCATCTAAATGTAATTGAATCATTCGTTCTTAATATATAGATATCTTCAGGATCGTGATTAACAAGAGGAAGAGAATTAAAGGCAGGATGAGACGTAATACAAGTATTATCTGTTGGAGCTTTAGTTGCAAGGTCATCACCGTAAACCATTAGTCTTGCATCAAAATCATTCAGTCTAATGGGCATTCCATAAGCCGAAGAAAAGTTTAGAAAACCATTTGAAGATACATAAACCCGACTATAGAACCTACCCATAAATGGAAATTCAAAAGGTAGCTCATATATCCAGGTTTTATCGTCTCCGTACCAGTGCATAGGTGTCCCTTGAGTGTTATAATCGTGCTCAACAAATTCTTGATTATAAGTTATACTCTGTGACCTCAAAACATTAAATTCATTAGCCTGAGGAGATTGAATAGAGACATAAACAGCTTCATTCTCCTTTGGTGGAGGATCCACTGAGACTGTAATAGTTGATGTTTGTTCAACCTTCAATGGTGGATTAACATTAACTTTAAGACCTATATCGCCAGGAACTACCTCAGAATCTACATATCTATAATTACCATTACCACCAATTGTTATCATATTAATGGGCGATTCAAGGAAATAATTATCTCCCGCAGTAACAACGCTTCCGCAAAAATAGGTAAAATCTTCAATTTCAACATCTGTAAGTCTTATATCATCAGTATCAACAACATAATTATCATTTGCATCATAGTATATATCATCAATTGCTGGGTCATAGTCAAACGGAGCGCTGTATTCTGGAGTAATATTATTCAGATTAGGAATATAGAGCTTTTCCTTTGTAAAATCTTGTAGCTCCAAACCCACATCGGCATCTCCATCGGCAACAATGGTATTTCTCTTATAACTTATATGAACTCCGCCTACAACTAAATCAACATCGGTAAACCTCTTATCACCTGCCTGAATATTATATCTATTTGGATCACCTACATAATATATTGCTTCACCACAACCATACCTTGGTGGTATTTCACCTCCCGCATTGTAAAACTTATAGTTCTTCTTTATTTTCTCAAGCCTTCTGCCCATATCAAGAGTGCCAATAGCATCCTTTGCACCTATAAATTGTTCAACCGTTCTGCCTTCTTTATAGTTATCGGATAGGTCAAAAGGAGCTAAAATATCATTAGGGTCATTTATTCCTATACTATTATCAACTCCATTATCAAAAAATATCTCTATTCCCAAATACTCACGATATTCAAAATGAAGATTATTAAAAGTAGTTCCAGGAAGAAGGTAATAGCGCTCTGGATCAAGCCCTGGATCCAAAACAGTTGCTTTTTGAATCCTCTGGGCAGCTTCTGGTATATCATTATTTGGAGAGCGAAGCCTTGCAGCTGTGCAAGAAGGGCTTTGTCCCATCCATACATCAGTTAACACTGATACATCATAAGTAGGAGTATGGCAGCCACCTTCAAAGACTTCCATCATTACAAGAACATCACCCGCATATAAGCCACACCCAAGTTCCAGTGCAAGTCTTCCGGCAGAGTTATACTTCTTTGTATTAACATTAGTAAGCCTTATTGCACCAGCTGGAACAGTCCCAGCTAAGGGATCAGTCAAAGAATAAATCCATTCATTTGAATCATATTGAGTGTTTCCAACTATGTTATCAGTATGTTTCTCAGTATTCAGAAAGTTAATTAAAGAGAGCCCTATATCCCAATCACCATCTTGAACTATTGTATCCTCAGGATAAGTTTTAGTGACTTCACCCTTCCTTACAGTTACAGGAGTGAGCCTCATATCACCAGCCTCGACTGCTACTGGTGCAGTGCGAGCAACAAGTGTCCTGTATATAAACTCAGGTGGACGAACTTCAGAAGCATTCTTACTCATCTTACCAGGAGTATATGCCCCATCTGGCACAATCTCAGTATGATATTCATTTGTAGTAAATGGAACAATTGGTAGCCCCAAATCCCAATCACCAATCTTCTTTACAGAATCATATTTTACAATTCCGTCTGATATAGAACCATCAGGAAGTATTGCTCCGGAAAAAGGATAATCAACTAAATCAGCCCATCCAATTCGCCACATACGATTGGAAGCGTCTGATTTGTCATCCTTCTTATAATCCCAGAAATACTGTCTCGTTGAATAGAACTCACTGAATTTATTTAAGAAGTATGGACCTTTTGTGTTGGTGTCCGGTGCAGTATCAACTATAGCTCTCGGGTTAGTATTGCAGCTACCTGGAACATATGAAGCATTCTGAATATGTATTTCAAAGGGAGCTCTTGAGTAAAGAGGATCAGCCGATGGATTATATCTACTATCATTAAAGAAGCCATCCGGATCAAACCAGAGCTGACCTGCAGAATCTACTACCACATAATAAGGATTACTCTCTGTACTTAATCCACCTTCCGCTCGCACATTTAAATATACTTGAGTATAATAGAGCGGAGTTGTCCCATCTTCTTTCTTTAATACTGGAGTGGGTAAACCAGTAGTCGTATTCCTCGCCTTTGCAGCATCAGGCATATAATAACCTGGTCTACCCCAACATACTTGTCCTGGTTTTTGCCAGGGAAAATCTCTCGGTGGATCGAGAGGTGTTTTCCCATCCCAGTCATAACCAACTCTTCTAAATGTAGCAAATACAAAAACAGCATTACTTTTACCTGAATCAGCTAAAGCAACTCCATTAAAAAATGACTGCATAGGAAACAGACCAAAAAGGAGTATTAACGAAAGCGTTAAACTCAATATTTTCCTCATTTTTAACTCTCCTTTTCCTTTTGGCTTCTTTTAATAATACTTATTATCTTACTCATTTTAATTTATATAAGAAACTCAATCAATACTAACTTAATTCGCTCATTCCAAGTAACCTCGCCTCCTAAAACCTCAGAGACGAATCTTACAGGAACAAATGTCAAACCACCTCTTATAATTGGAGGGGCATCGAGCTCAACTACTTTATCATTAACTAAAGCTTTGCTTGAGCCAATAATCATTGAAACCTTTTTACCATCTTTAGTAATAGTTACACCCTTAGTCTCATCGTTCCACGCAACAGAGGCACCAAAGGCTTCTGAAATTAGGCGAAGTGGAACATATGTCCTGCCATTTGTAATAAATGGTGCCTCATTAAGAACAACATCTTTATCGTCCACTTTTACAGTCTTTGAGCCAACTATCAATTCAACTTTCCTCTTTGTATAGACATAAATCTCTTTAGTCTCTTCTGTGACATTACCAAGTTCATCTGCGGCTTTAAAGGTAATCTTATTAATCCCTTTATTTAAAGGAATTGTAACATAAAAACTATTGCCATCAACTTTTGCAAGGATCCCATTTACTTCCAATGTAGAATTGGGGTCAATTTTACCTGTTATAGATACTTCTTTCACATCGACTAATTTTTGATTAAATGAAGCTTCATCAATAATTAATGTTGGTCCTTTAGTCTTTAGCTCAATTGTAATTATTTTCCTTGTTGTCCTACCATCTCTATCAGAAACTTCCACAACTATAGTATTAAACCCTTCCTTAAGTATAATAGTTGCTTTAAAGGTTCTATCCTCCTCATTAATCTTAACAATTGAACCATTAACAAGGACTTTTACTGCCTCTTCTGATACTTCTCCTCTCAATTCAAATTCTGGATTTCTTGTCTTTAGAGGAAGTTCATTAAATTTAACAATGTCCTTTCTTCCAGAATTCATTCCAATATCTATTGCAGCTTTACCGGCAATATAACCATCTTTTCGAGCTGTAATTATTATAGCCTCTTTAGTTTGAGGAGTAACATCAAAGTAGCAAAGACCATTTTCATCGGTCTTCCCGCTCGCTTTTACCCCAGCTCCTGAAATTGCTACATCCACACCTTTAACAGGAGCTTTTGTGCCAACTTCCGTTACAACTACTTTTAATGTTGCCTTATTATTCAAGATAAGAGGACCACTAATTGAAACTATTTCGATATTTAAACCTTTTGCAACATCAAATCGAGCAAGATCAAAAATATAATATTCATCAGGAAGTTTTGGTTCCCTTAAACGATAAACCTCCCATCTCATCATATCTTTGCGTAAGTTTTTAACAGAAAGGTCTAAACTAATTGAGGTAAGTCCAGTGCCAGTTGGTGTTATAAACATTGTAGTTTCTGCAGGATCTCCTGGATTTTTACCAGTTGGGTCAACTCTCCCAGAAACTCTATATTCATGCTCATTCCCAGTCAAGACCATTGTTATATCACCTTTAAGAGGTATATCACGCTTATCTGCTGGATAGAAATTAAACTTTATGTGATTTTCGGCTCCATATATTAGGTCATATGCATCCTCATTAAATAGACTCTTACCAATAGGGGTTAAATCTTCTGCACATAAAGGCTCAACTGTGGGAGGCCTTATCTTTACAACATTAGAGGGCATTGCATCCCAGTCAAGCCTGTATGAATAATCCTTTGGTGAGAAATATGCTTCCCTTCCAGCATAACCAGAAGGAAGAACTATTTTCCTGCCAAATCTTGTCTTCACACTATTTGGTGAAGTTGGCCTATAGCTTGCTTGGCTGCCTACAACATCTCCCCAGGGAGATATTGACCAACTATTCTTACCAACAAGTCCGCCTACTTCGCAAACATCTTCACCGAATACATAGAATTCTGTTTCACCATTTACATTCAAGTTTAAGGAATCAGTATTTGATACATTAACATACTTCATAGAGTAATTATCATCACCAAACTTATCTAAGTTTGCAAACACCATACCATAGTTCCCTTCTGTATAGTAGGGCCTATTGTATATACAACCAAGCCCCCAGCCTGGGTAAGGATTCAGTGTAGTGTTGCAATCAAACATTGGCTTTGTTGCAAAAGTTCCATCATCAAATTTTACGCATTCGGTATTATAGTAAGCTGCTCCTAAAGTTCTGAAATAGCCAGCATAACCATAGTATGTAACATAGAACATAACATAAGCCATAGGCCTAACTCTCTCAAGCTCATTATTTGTAGGCTCTAAAACTCCGTCATTATCAAGGTCTACTCCTATGTGTGTATTCCACCTATCTCCCCAGTTATCGGGAGAGATATCATACCAACCATACTGACCATTGTAATAATAATCTCTTATCCAGACACCTTTACCAGTTCCGTAGAAATGCCAATACCAGGGTTGAATACATCTATAATAATTCCTATGAGTCGTTACAAATGGAGTGAAACGGGATACTTCCTGAGCACTCCCACCACATATTGAGACCGTTTGTCCTATACCCTTCAATGGTCTGCCCTGAGCATCTTTTACAGAAACCTTAATCTTATAAATCATATTGTCTCCAGCAGTTAGAGTAAAATCTGGGTCTCCTGGAACATCAAATTCCCGTCTACTTGGATCATCATAGTTTGAAATCCTGTAGGCAACAGTAGGAAGCTGGACCTTTACAGTGGTTTTACCTACCTTTCGCCTATCAGGAGAGTAAACATAAACGTCAAATGTCCCTGCATCGTTAGCAGTAAAGCCCTTAAAGACATATTTGCCCTGCGAGCTACCAGAGAGATCAAAGTCTATTGGAGCAAACTTACCCATATCATTAGAGTAAAGCATACTATTCCCTATAACTGTTCCGTCATCGTTATGCAAGTCCGTTCTAAGCCAGTAATATTGTGGTAGTGGTTCAGGATGAGGATCTTTGATGAGCCCATTCCAGATTGCCTTCTCAAGAGCAATTGGGTCTACATCCTCCTCTTTAACACCGGTTCTAAACTTTTTAGCCTCTGTCAATAAATCAACTGGAGAGCCGGTCTCATCATTTACATATATTGTAAGTGGTGCAGTTGGATCCTGCAGTTCAGGCTGAACTCCAGCAGTTAGCGGATCTGGAGTATAGCTCACTGAGTAGACATTCTGTGAGCGAATCGGAATCTCCACTCTTCCAGTTAAATAAACTTCATGAGAATACTGAGGAAATTCACCTGGCAAATTATAAAATGGAGTAAATCCTCTATCACTATTATCATCACCATATTTGTATGCATTTATAATTATAGGAAGGACCTCGTCATCACTAATTACACCATCAGGATATGTAAGTGCTCCTCGTTGCCTCAAATTAATTCCTCCAAAATCAATTCCAATTGTGTCAATCCTGCTTCCATTATTTTCAGTAAATTCCATTATGTATTTACCGTTATTCCGATGGAAAGTGCGAGCATCAATTATCCCAGATGACCAAGTATTTGTAGCTAAATCGTAACTACCAAGAATTTCTGTCTCCCAGTCATTAAATGAGACTTTACCATCACTATTCAAATCATCAGATGGTAAATACTGGGTACCAATGTTTATATAATCAGACGACCTTGGAGGATTAGTAAGCCAACCATCTCCTGCACCAATAAGTCTACCAGTATTGGGGTCAATTACACCTCTATCCTGCCAGGCAACAAGGACTGCATCATTACAATAAGTAGAAGCATTCTCATCAGCCTTTTTGTCATATTCATTTAGTGTAAGTTCTAAAGTATTATCAGCATCAACGAGGAACTCCTTTGTTTTATTATTAATCTCTAAGCCTTCAACTGTAATACCATCAGTTATGTTTTCTTGACAGCAGTCTTGATAAATTTTTGTAACCCCGGCTCCTGTTTCAACAGTTATCTCAATCTTACCAGGCCCTGTAGGGATAAGCTCATCAATTGCAAATATGCGGCAATCATAGTTATAATAAGGGTTAGGAACATAAACATCATTGGTTGGACTACCTTGCCAGTATCTTGCCGTCGGATCATAGAAATACCAACTTGTATAGTATGTTGAATAGAAGAAATATTGATATTGCCCATTGGGAGTATTAGAATCTCTCGGCATATCTCCCTCATAGAAGAGACCATAAGTAGCATCAGAGCCACCGTAGTAAAGACTGTGTGTATATCTTGCATATTTATTTTTGTCTCCAGTATAGGTATAAGTGCCGGTACTATAATTATAGCCACCAGTAACAAGAGGAATCGGAATGGAACGTAGAGGATTTATTACCATATTATAGTCAATTCCGTTAACTTCCCATAAGCTTGCATTATTTGCATCAATTACAATTTCACCACTTGTATCATACTGGATTGGAACATTTTCTAATCCCTCATACTTGTACGAAGTATCAATCTTTGAATCTGGTTCACTATACATCTTTGGAAGCATAAATGGACCCTTTATCGTAACTCTCTTTAAAATTAGAGATTCAGGTAGCACTTGAGGATCAAAAGTGTAATGATTCTTCTCCGGATCCCTTAAGATAAAGAATAACCCATAATCAGTCATAGGGAAGAACTCTGTTCCTAATTTATGATACATATCTCTAAACAAAGCTGGATAAGCATTCCTACCATAGCCCTTTTTAACAGTAGTCGATGAGACATCTGCAAGCATTTTGTCTCTGCTTCCATTATTTTGTATTGCTTGTGGTTTAAGCTCACCTCCTGAATTCGATCCAAAAGGAGTAGGCTCAGGTCTCTCACGCGGTGGTTGTGCTCTATCAGCAGTAGTTGTAGTTCTACCTGTATGGGTCTGCCCTCCAGGGTAAGCCCTCATATCTGACCAATCGTGCAAAATTGGATCATAATGAGCCATTATTTGAGGGTTGGGAGAGGGTAGAGGAGCCCAGGCATTTGATCCTGCGGTATAATTTTCACGAGAAGTTTGCAAGGACCTATCGACCACTGTCATTTCAGCAAAATTCATAACTGGGTCCTGAGGTAAAACTCTAATAGTAGTGTGGCCACAGTAGTCAATACCCGGTCCTTCATCATAAGTAAAATAGGGGGGATGCTTAATCAGAGAATTATAATCATATATAGCATTTGTAGAATAAAGCCTTATTGTAAGTGGAGTATCAGCATTCTTTGGATTTGCCACTCCTAAGCCCACACCCCCTGCAAAATTACTTTCAGGAGAAGTAATAACAACAGGAACTCCATAAGTAATTATTGCAGATGGAACAGCTGCTCCATAAAGTTGAGGTATATTAGCACAGGGGTCATTTGCGGGAATACCACGCAACCCCGCTGAACCAAAGAAACCATACCTATCATTTCCTGTCACATCACCAAGAGGGCGAAATTGATCACCGCAGATCAAACAGCTTGCAAGTCCAGAGGAGCAATCCATATCTTCAAGGAATTGCGCTGGAAGCATCCAAGAATCCGGAACTTTAAAAGTAGGTATCTGATTACCGCTTACTGGATCCCACTGCCCACCATATGGTATATAATATCCTCTTATCGTATAGAGCATATCATTCGGATCCAGAGCACCAAATACCTGTCCCGGAAGGTCAGCCTCAAACCAACGCCAGAATTCATAAGTCCCATCAGAATTTACCTGCACAATGTATCGCTGCCACTTCTGTCCATAGCCAGACAGAGCTGTAAATAGATATTCAATTCCTGCCCCATGAGCGTTAAAATTCATAATTAAAGGCCTTCCGTAAGAGCCAGACTTATCCATATCAATTCCATAATCATAATTTCCTAACGAATCTGGTTGATTACCATATCCAGCAAACCACTGCCTAAACTTAACTTCAATATTTGCAGGGTCATTTACATCCGAGGGATTATCTGCATCATAAACAGTATAGGAAATATTTGGAGAACGAGAGGAGACAAGATCAATACAGGCTTTTGATGGCTTAATGATTAGCTCCTCTGGAGCAATATCAAGCTTAATCCATGCATAGCAGTCATAAGCGTTTCTCAGAAAATCAGGAAGAGGGGGAGAAGGCTCAGGAGGAATTATAAAGAATGGCTCCTTCCTATAGTTCTCCTGCCATTCCTTCTTATTAAAGCGGGACCTACGCCAGAATGGATCCCTATAATTTGTATCAAACCTACCAGTGTAGTCTGAGTCAAGAGGGACAGGAACTTTCACTCCACCTCTTTCAACAAAGGCCCGAATCTCAAATTGGTTAAATACAGTAGTCCCTGCACGGAAGCCATCCTTTCCGTGATTGCCATCATTACAGGAGCCCCTATAAGGAGTGTATTGAAACTCAACAATAGGATTATCCCTATCAATTACTTTTGTAATGTTAAACTCCTTCTTTGCGTATAAACCCTCATCTGGTGGCTCAGGAGATTTCCAGATAATTGACTTCCCATTAAGCCAGGAGCCAGTTGGAATTTCAGCTGAACCCTTATAACCATACTTTGATAGCTGATACATTCCACTATAATATTCTGAAACACCAATCATTGGCTTATATCTACGAGCACCATACTGGCAGCGAGTTGTAGGATCAGCCCCTGGGACATCATTATTATAAAAATACAGATATCCTGTTGGTATCCTTATATCTTTGTAGTTAAATACAATTGCTCCAGACCTATATAAAACCATTTCAAATTCAGATGTATTCGGAATAACACCGCCTTGCGGCACATTATTACGGCCATGATAATAATAATTCCCTGCGGTAAATGGATAAGTTACCACTCTCCAGACAACTCTTAAATATTCATTTGTTCTCTCATAGAATATTCCCCACCCTGAAAGAGGCCGATAATAACCTGGATAACTATATGGATCCTGTATAGGAAGATGCCACTGCCCACCAAGAGGAATAATCCATGTATTTCGAACAATCAAATCCTGCCAGGGCTTATAACACTGCATATAATTTCCTGGAGGATACTTGTACCAGTAACCTTCAGGATAAGAATATCCACCATACTGAGAGGATGCACTGAAAGGATAAGGTCTTCCGCCATACCAGTAGCCATATGATTCTTGATAATCATAAACATATTCATAAGGATAGTATGGAGTTGGCCATTGAGGATAACCTCTGTATAATGCAGCCATTCCATCCTCAGTTATATATATCTGGTCATAAACGTTATTCCCAATTTTAAACCCATCAGGTCCAGCTCCCCACAAGTTAATTTGAACATACGAATTATTTCCATAATAAAAGTAAGCATTGGCTGTAGCATTAGTCATATTTGGAGTAATACCGGTATATTCTCCAGGGTCAACCAATACATCATCATAAAGTTTAGTTACCTGAGCTTGTGCAGTCATTCCTGGTTTAGGATCTTTGGCTGAAATATAAATCTTCTCATTTAGCGCTGGCTCTCTCCCTAAAGAGATTTTAACAGTTGAAGTCTGCTCCACTTTTAGGGGTGGGTCAGTTTGAACATTTAAGTTCAACTCCCCAGGGATTACTTCGATATCAATGTATCTTGGGTCACCATTTGAACCTAAGGTAATCATATGAGGAATTGACTGATTAAACCAATATTCTGCCGCAAACTCGATTCTTGAGCCACATTCAAAGGGGACTCCTGCCATATGACCCTCGGACAACCTCATATCGCCAATATCCACCATACTGTTATCATTTGCATCATAATAAATCATTTCACCAGGGTCATATTCCTTATTCGCCACCATTAACTCAGCTGGATCTGGAGTATCAAGTCTATTAAATACTAACTCATCATAAAACTTATAATATTCAGGAGTTGAAATATTACCATCATTAAATGGAGTTAATGATAAACCAATATCAAGGTCTCCTTCTGCTACAATGCTGCCAACCTGATAAGTTACCATATTATCGCCTTTATCTATTGTTACTTCAGTAAGTCTTGTATCTCCTGTCTCAACAAATAAGTTTGTTGTATTTCTGTCGTGCTTTCTATAAATTGACTCTCCACAGCCGAAACCTTCTCCACCAATGTCATGATACATTACATACAATGGAAATGAAGTCAAAACTTTGCCAACATCAGGAACTCCCGTGCTTCCATCAATGGCCCCAAGGTATTCTTCGCCAATTCTCTGAGGTTTATAGTCATCAGAAAGCGAAAATGGAGATGCAATATCTCCTGGTAA
>Ga0067045_1027811_pt1 | contig 58680 bp, 53 predicted proteins | sample TerdegcTABiofilm_FD_59184 | JGI IMG/M metagenome (GOLD analysis project Ga0067045, IMG submission 59184) | Combined Assembly of (Gp0054472, Gp0054536) Wastewater bioreactor microbial communities from Singapore -Terephthalate degrading...
CTTGTCGTACCGTTTCCTCATAGCGATTACTGTATACCTCCCTCCTGCTAGATAGAAAGAGGTCTATTCATAAACACCACCCTGTTTTGTGTCCAAAAATTTGGGCTCAGCATAGTAATAGGCCGAACTGCTAATCCCCAACAGCCTACACTGCTCCTCAATGCGTAACACCGGATGCTCTGGCTCTATAGCGGCGGTTCGCTCCCGTACCACAATGCTACCTGTGCCGCTCCTACCGGGTAGGTAGTGGCAATCTCCTGCACTGTTTTTTCTCCTCTAAGCGCTTCCAGAGCCACTTTGGCTTTGAAAGCCTTGTCGTACCGTTTCCTCATAGCGATTACTGTATACCTCCCTCCTGCTAGATAGGAAGAGCGCTATTCATACACACCACCCTGTTTTGTGTCCAAAAATTTGGGCTCAGCATAGACATCTATTCTGGCAGAGCGCGATCCTACGAATCTATCGACCTACTATCTACCCCTAACATGGGTACCGGCGACTGTTCTTTTCCTTATCCTTCATTTTCAACGCAGAGTTTCCGCAGTATCAAAAGATAACATAGTTAAATAAGGGTTTTAATTTTTTTTACAATTCTTTGACTTGATTTTCCATCTCCATAAGGATTTACAGCTCTAGACATATTCTCATACACTTCTTTGTTCTCAATTAGCAAACTAACAGTATCTACTATATTATTTTTCCCTGTTCCCACTAATAGAGCCGTTCCTGCCTCTATCCCCTCGGTTCTTTCGGTTACCTCACGCATCACTAAAACCGGTTTTCCAAGAGATGGCGCTTCCTCCTGAATACCACCGGAGTCCGTTAGCACTAAATAGGATTCTGACATAAGCCAAATTAAATGAGAATACTCAAGAGGTTCTATTAGATGAATATTCCCAATACCTGTGAGAATTCTATTTACTGGTTCTCTTACATTGGGATTTAAATGAACGGGGTAAACAATATTAATGTCATTATATTTTAAAGCAATTTCTTTTAAAGCATTACATATATTTTCAAAGCCTATACCAAAACTCTCCCTTCGATGACCTGTAACAAGTATGATTTTTTCTTCATTTATTTTGAATAGGGTATTAAAATGATTTCGTATATATTTTTCTAATAAAGGATTATTTTTTATTTTTTTTAATCCCGTATGTAGGGCATCAATTACCGTATTCCCCACAATATATATTTGCTTTTTTATACCCTCTTTTACAAGATTTTTTTTTGCATTTTTCGTAGGAGCAAAATGCAAATCTGCTAAATGCCCAATTAAAACCCTATTCGCCTCTTCTGGGAATGGAGAATATTTATTGTAGCTTCTTAGACCCGCCTCTAGGTGGGCAATCTTTATTTTTTTATAAAAAGCAGATAAAGCTCCTACAAAAGCTGAGGTTGTATCACCTTGCACAAAAACTAGATCTGGTTCATACGCCTCATACACTTTTTCTAGACCCTTTAATGAATGGGCTGTAATATTAAATAGGGTCTGATTTTCTCGCATTAGGTTTAAATCAAAATCAGGTTTTATTTCAAAAAAATCCAAAACCTGATCTAACAGTTGTCTATGTTGGGCAGTAACACATACTTTTATATCAAATATGTCATTATGTTTTTTAAATTCCCAATACAACGGAGCAAATTTAATAGCCTCTGGCCTTGTGCCAAATATAAGCAATATTTTTTTCTTCATAATTATCTTATTGCACTACTCATGCCAGGGGGGAAATCAGAAAGAATTTCTATTTTTTCCCAATTATCTTTAAACCATTCTATATTTTTATAAAAACCATCTCTAAAATCGATTATAGGCTTATATCCAATTAATTGTTCTGCTTTTTCAATAGAAGCCAACAGTCGTGGCTTGGTATCCCATTTTCTTCTTTCTTTAAAGATTAAACTAGCCTTATTACCTGTCGTTTCTAATACTAAACTTGCCATTTCTTTAATAGATATTTCCCTACCCGCTGCAAGATTGATATTTTCACCAATTGCTTTTTTGTAATATCCAGCCTTAATAAGGCCTTGGACTAAATCTAATACATAGGTAAAATCTCTCGTTTCTTCGCCTGTGCCTGTAATTGGCAAGGGAAGGCCCTTCATGGACCAATAAATAAAATTAGGAATCACATTTCTATACTGACCGGGTACCTCCCCGGGTCCATAAGAGTTAAAAAACCTACAATTTACGGTACATAGATCGTAATGATGATGATAAAAATTACAATACATCTCACCTGTCATTTTGTTGATTTGATATGGTGTTGTAAGATGCATGGAGATAAAATCTTCTTTTAAGGGAAGCTGTGGATAAGAACCGTAAATGGCACATCCACTGGAAGCATACACGAATTTTTCTACCTTTCCCAATCTTGCATATTCTAATAGTTTTATCTGCCCGATAATATCCACCTCTGCAGAAGTTTCTGGATAATCTACCGAATTTTGATTAGCAAAAAAAGCAGCTAAATGAAAAACCATGCTAATATCTTCTTTAAAGACCCGCTTTAGATCTACATCATTTCGAACATCACCCAAAACAAACATAATATTAGGCAAAGGAGTTACATTCCAAGGATCTTTTATTTTAATTGAAGATAAATTATCTAATACTATCACTTTCCCTTTAGTGCCAACTAATTTAGATAAGGCAATAATAAGATTACTACCAATTGCACCTGCGCCACCTGTAACCAGAATATTTTTCCCTTCATAATAATTGAGCAAATTTTTTTCTAATTCAATCCTTTCCAGATATTTGTCCACCCAATTCACTCTTTTCTCGTATACATTCATAGCTTAAACCTCTTAGTTAAAATATGTTATAAGTTTTTCAATTAAGATTTCTTTATCAAAATGATTTCTTACATAGAAATAGCCATGCTCCCCAAGGTCTTTTTTGTTTTTTGTTTCGTACATCTTTTTCACTAAACTCTCCGCATTTATTACATCTCCCCATTCACAAGAGAACCCACACTTTGCCTGCTTGATAATAAGATGACCATCACTTTCTTTATTTAAAAAAGCCAATACAGGTATCCCCGCTGCCATATATCCAAGTATTTTCCCAGGAACAACGGGAGTTTTGTTTTTATTTGTCAAACAAACCAAGCCCACATCGCAATCCTTTACTAAATAGGGATACTCCTCTTTTGACACAAAAGGTTTAAACATAACATTTTGTAATCCCTTTCTCTTTACCATATTTTCTAATTTTTCTTTTTCCATTCCATCACCAACAAAAAGAAAAACAATATCATTTAGATCTTTTACTTTCTCTGCTACTTCAATCACAAACTCCAAACCTTGTGAAGGGCCTAACACTCCTGCAAATAAAAACACGAACTTGTCCTCAAAACCGTACAAATTTCTAAATTTACCTGCTTTTTCAATAAATTCAAATTCTTTTGTATCTACCCAGTTATGTAAAACAGTAAATTTTTCAGCCAGTTCTCGATGTTTATCTTTTAAAAATTCTAAATTCCCCTCGGAATGAACAAAAATAAGATCAGCTTTTTTATACGCATTTTTTTCAATTATCTGAAAAAACCTTATCAAAAATAGATTTTTCAACACACCCAGATCTATGGCATTTTGAGGAAAGATATCCTGTACATTCAATATAAATTTTGATTTATAGATCTTTTTCAACTGTGCACCCAGAGAAGCCAGGGGGAGAGGTGGGCTATATACTATAACGATATCCACTTTTTTTATATATTTTTTAATCTTGCTTTTAAATATCCAGGGCATAGTTAATTGTGATATACCCCTGATTATAAAATTGACTTTATGATGAGGGAGTGTTTGAATTCTAAGAATATGTATTCCATCCTCTTCTGTATATTCAGGATAAGTTTGTTTTTTCTGACTATCTGCCAGGTTGTACTGTGGATAACTTGTTGCAACATATATTTTAAACCCATGATTCCTTAAGCCTTCTGCTAATTCTCTCATTAGATGCGAGGCAGATCTTATTTCTGGAGGATAGGAATCTGTAATTAAAAGAATATTCATAGCCTTATCCCTTTACCCAGAGCTATCGAATTATTGATTTTAAATACTGCAAGGGTGGAATAATAAATATCATTAAAATTGATTTCCTGCTTCTTCTGACCCCTTACAACTTCAGCAAAATGTTTTAATTCCTCATTGTAACCCATTTCCTGATTTAATGTTTTAAATTTCCTCTTTTTACCACCAAGCCAAAATTGAGATTCTTTAAAATCTTGGATTACTAGTGTTTTGCCTTCGCAGTATATTTCTACTCTTTCTCTGGAAAAAGCTTTATCGCCAGAAGCAGAATAAAAAATATTACCTAATGAACCATCAGAAAATTTTATAATAATAGAGAGATTATCATCGTTTATAATTGTTTTATTATTGCCAGATACCCTTTCTGCAAATATTTTGATTGGTAAACATCCAGTAAAATATATCAGTAGATCCACAAAGTGGCAGATCTCGCCAATAACTCTGCTACCCCCCTCTTCTTCAGAATGCACCCAGTGATCAGCCGGTACGAACCCTGCGTTAACACGATAATGAATCAATACAGGATCTTTTCTATTCACAATAACTTCTTTTGCTTTTTGAGAATGTGGTGAAAATCTTCTATTATATCCAACCATTAAAAAAGGTTTTTGGGTAATACTGTTATATGTATCTGTTATCTCTTTTAGTTCCTCTTCATTTATGCATAACGGCTTTTCAACAAAAACATGCTTGCCCGCTTTTAATGATTCTACAACCATTCTGGCATGTGCACTGTGTGGAGTCAATATAACTACAGAATTGATGCTCTGGGATTCTAAAATCTCTTTGTAATTGGTTGTAACTTTTTCAAAGTTATATTTCCTGGCAACATGGTCAGCATTTATTCCATGAGAAGTGCTTATTGTGTCCAATTTTATATTAGGAATTTTGGATAATGCTGGAATAAGCAAAGCCTTGCCAAATAAGCCAGCACCAATAACACCAATAACAAGATCTTTTACGTTACTATCTGGTATAATACTTTGAATATTGGTAGATAAAATACTTTCCTCTACTTTTTCGCTATCTAAATTTTTTTCAGGGGAGTCATACCGCAATAATACACCTATATAAGGACCGCCTTTATTATTAAGCATATTGTCGTATAAAGTAAGAGATTCTTTGATCGACACCCTGTGAGTGATTAAACGTTCTAAATTTAGTCTTCTTTCAGATATAAGCCTCAAAAATTCCTGAAGATTTCTATTCTCTGTCCATCGTATATATCCTAAAGGATAATCAATCCCTTTATTCTCATACAACGGATCCAAACTACCAGGACCCGCAGCCTTAGAAACAATTATCTCTACTTCTTTATGCCACATCTCGTTTCTATTGGGATGAATGTCAGCAACACCAACTACAACAATTCTCCCCCGAAATCTTGCCAACTCAACTGCTAAATGAATTGGCTCCTCGCTTTTGGTTGCTGCCGTTATGATCACAGCATCGGCACCATACCCTTCGGTATATTTCTCTGCAATATTTTTAAATTCCTCAACATCAGTTACAGCTAAATCTATACCCAGGTTTTTTGAAAGTTCTACCTTGGTTGGATCTATATCAAATCCTACCACCACACAACCATAAGCCTTTAACATCTGTACAGTCAAAAGCCCCAAAAGTCCCAAACCTATTACAGCAACTCTTTCTCCAAAAGTAAGATTGGCAGTTCTAATACCGTGTAATGCTATAATCCCAAGCATCCCAAAAGAAGCCTCATCAAAACCTACACCCTCTGGAATTCTACTACAAAGATGCTCAGGTACCGCAATATATTCAGCATGCGATGCATACCCAGCACCAATACAAGCAACTCTATCCCCAACAGCAAATTTATGAACATTTTTCCCAACTTCCACTACAATACCAGCAGAACTATAGCCCAGTGGGGTAGGTGTATCTAATCTCCCTAATGCCTCCTGAAAGGTTTTTAAAAAACCTTCTTTATTTGCCTTATCTAAAAAGCGTTTTACAAGATCAGGACGTGCTTTGGCTTTCCCAAGTAGAGATTTTTTACCTAAATCAATAATAGAGCGTTCTGTACCTATGCTTACTAAAGACGATACATTTTTGATCAATAAATAATTAGAACCACATTTTGGTATAGGAACATCTACTAATTCTAATTTTCCAGTCTTATAATTTTGAATTAACTGTACCATCATTTACATCACTGCTTTTGAAACCATTCTACGGTTCTTTTTATAGCTATTTCTCTGCTGTAGGGCAAACTGCCATTACAAACATCCATAATAGGAGACAGATCAAAAACATACTCTGTGGTAATATTATTGAGCCTAAAACTTGTTAATGGCGCATTTGTCCATCCAAAGAATTTTAAAATATCTCCTATTTTAGCAAAAATTATTGCAAGCCACAATGGCATTTTTCTTATTTTAGGAGCCTGCATTTCTTCTTGAACTTTTTCTGCGAACTCGTATAAATCTGTAGTCTCGGGATCCCCTACATAAAAAGTTTTTTGATGTACTTTATAGGATGGAGCAAGCAGGATACTATGGATCTGATGAGCAATATTTTCTACATAACCCATTGACCGCTTGTAATGTCCATGCCCAATATGAAAATACCATCCTTGAGAAACAGCTTGAAAAAAGTTTATATATGGCTCCACCATCCAAGGACCCCACACAGATATGGGTCTAATGATTGTCCATTCAAAAGGAAGGTTTTGCCAGTTTCTGACTATCTTTTCACCTTCTACCTTACTATGTCCATAAGCTGTTGTGGGCATATAATCTGTGTCATGTTTCGGGATATAACCAATTTTGCAAACAAGGAGTGAAGAGGTAAAGACTACTCGTTTTACTTTTTTTACATTAATCAAGGAATTAATTAAATTTATCACTCCTTGCATATTAGGTGCAAACTCTTTTAAATCTGTAATGGAGTGTGCTCCTGTTTTTGCAGCAAGATGCACCACATACTCTGGCTTAAAGTCGACAATTATCTTTTCTAATTTTTCGTAATCCATTATATCACAATTTATCCAATAGGGATTATGTTCTTTTTTAAAAGGTGGTTTTATGTCCATATTGATAACCTCACACCCTTTGGACAGGGCATAATCCACATAATTAGTACCAATAAATCCAGAACCGCCAGTGATGAGGAGTTTCATGATAGCCCTCTTATGTTATTAAATTCGTCTATTAAAAGTTTTGCTACTTTTTCTGTAGAGAATTCACTTTTAATTATCTCTTTTTCATTTTGCAATTTAGTTTTCATTAAATCTCTATTTTTTAAAACATACATTATTTTTTCAGCTAAATCCTGGGGACTAAAGGGATCAAAATATATAACTCTGTCCTTTGCAAATTCATTAAAAGGTATAAATAAATCTTTATATTTTTCACCATCAGAAACTATTATAGGACAACCAAATAGCATGGCTTCTATTACTGGAATTCCAAATGTTTCTTCTAAGGAGGGATAGATAAAAATATCACAATTTTGATAATAAGCATCTAACTCACTATTAGGTATCTTTCCTGTAAAGAGAACTTCATTATGTATGCCTAATTGATTTATCTGTTTTTTTAATTTTTGGTAATACTCATTATAACAAGTATCACCAATTAGAACAAGTTTACCTTTATAAAAATACTTTTTTTTAATTATAGCAAAGGCATCTATTAAAACTTCAAAATTCTTGTGAGGAGCAACTACAGATACATAAAGCAAATAATTAAATTCAAAAGGAGATTGATTGTTGTTTCTAAAATTATCGCCATTTATTCCATGATATAAAACAAAGGTTTTTAACAAAGGTATTTTTAATAATTCAGAAATAATATCCCTTGATCTTTGTGAACAGAATCTTATCTTTGTGGCTTTTTTAGAAGATAGAAGAGATAGAAAATAGAGCAGTTTATTTCTAATTTTTTCTTTAATAGACCATTGTTTAATTACTTTCGAGAAAGGATTCGTATTTTCTATAAACAAAACCTTTTTACAAGGTGCTAATAAAATTGTGACATTGCCTACTGAATATAAAAGATCTATTTTATACTTTCTTAAATAATATGGCATTATAATCTGTTCAAATATTACTCTTAAATAGGGCTTTTTAGGAACACGATGAAAAATAATTTTTTTAAATGTTTTAGGAATATATTTTATAATCTCTTCTTGATTATGGTCAACAAAAACAAAGTAAGTATTTTTTTTGTCAAGCTTATCTATAGCTGGCAATAAATTCTGAAATACCGATATCCCTGCCCCTGCTTTTGCACTAAAAGTGATAAAGGCGATGTTCATCATCTTGTTCAAGCATTCAATAGATTTTTAGATGTATAACTTTTTAATGAATACACCTTGCAACCAATCAAAGATAATAGTAAATTCATTGGATAAGCCTCAAATATAATTGTTGTAGCACTAAATAAAATTATTATTGTCATAAATGCTAATTTCTTTTTATCACCTTTGATTAATGCATCAATAAACAAATAAAATAAAAAAATAACAACTAAGACAAATACAAACAAACCAAGATTTCCTGCTATACTTGCGTATGTTGAATCTGCAATCAGACCATCGCCTAACAAAGCTGCAACATTAGTGTAGTATCCAAACTTATCGGATAGAGCGGGATTAGTCTGAAGTATATCTTTTAATATCATGATTCGAGTTCCTCCGGAGATTTGAATATAATCCCTTCTTAGGTTATCTATAATTTCTAATACAGTAATTAATCCCAAAGGTAAGAAAGGGAAAGATAGGAATAATGATCTTTTAGAAATTAGATAAATCAACAGTATAAAAGATGCAACTGTTATTCCAGTGCCTGATAGAGTAAGAGTTACGCTTAAAAAAATTATTACTGCCATAATAAATTTTAATAGTTTGTTAATATTTAAATAAAATAATAACCAGTATAGTACAATAGTGCTAAAAAAGGCGCCAGTATTGGGAAGCAGAAATAAGCCAGGATTCCTCAAATTTAAAGAGCCTATAGCACCAAACCACGAACTTGCATTAAATAATTCATATATTTGAAATATAAAATGTATTACAAATGTTAAAAAGAGAGAAAAATTGAATTTTTTGTCTAAATAAAAATCATTAAATTTATTGAATAAAAGTAAAAAAATAAATAATGGATATATCCAACGTAAACCATAAATAATATGTTCACTACTTCCGAATAGAACTGAATACTTTATATTTATAAGTATCAATAAAATTGTCATCAATAAGATTATGTAAAACTTTATTGTACTACCCATTAGATGCTTAATAACAAGTGTTGAAATAATCAAAATAATTACTATATCTTTTAAAACCTTTATGTAAATCGGAGTATATAAAATACTTTGACTTTCTATATCTCCCTTGACAAGTGCCAAAACTTCCCCTAAATTAAGGAAGGGAGTTATAAGTATTCCTATAATAATTAAATATTTGACTATATAATTCATTGAAAAGATTTCATATAAAAATATTTTTATTATACTTATAACCTAAATAAATCCTCACAAAAAAACTTGGCAACAGCCTTTTGGCCAGAAACTTAAATGTAGACCATACAGATAAAAACAAAAAATAAGAGTACGATGATACATATTTCACTTTAGTTATCTCATTCTTATGTTCTTTTATTATATTTGCATATTGTTTATAAACTACATATCTATTACTATCAGAATCTCCATAAGCTCTATATTTAGAAATATACTCACTAATTTTGTAAAACACTTTACCTTTTATGTAGAATTTAAATATCATATTATAGTCAGCAGAAGGTGCAAATATTGGGTTGTAATATTCTTTACTTTTACGTCTGAAGAAGCTTGATTGATGACAAAAAGGCATGCCATAAAATATTTCACTCATTTCTTTTGCTACAGAAGTAATTTCCAAATTAAGATCATCATATTTTACTATTGTATTTCCATAAACTACATCCACATCCATTATCTCAAAAAACTTTTCTGTAAATATTTTTGATAAAACTTTCTCATCACAAAAACTATCCCCTGCATTCATAAAATTGAGCCAATAACCTGTAGAAGTCCTTATCCCCTTATTCATCGCATCATAAATCCCTTTATCCTTCTCGCTTATCCAGTAGTCTATTTTGTCTTCATACTTTTTGATAATGTCCATAGTGCTATCGGTTGAGCCGCCGTCTATGATGATGTATTCCACATTAGGATAGGTCTGGTTAATAACACTTAGTATGGTTTCCTCTAAATATTTTTCCCCATTTAATACTACGGTGATTACTGAAATCAAGGGTAGATTTGTAATTGTGCTGTTATCTTTGAAAGTTGCTTTGTTTTTATTTATATACTCATTTATTTGATTTTGAATATTCTCTGGTGCCGAATAAGCAGGATTCCCATCTGTGTCACATATATACCACACCCCATCCACAAGTTTATAACTGTGCTTGAAATACCCTTTTGTCCTGAGCCCACCTTCGCCTTTACGGTTTTCACCAAGCGGCAAAAAAAGCACAGTTTTAAATTTATCTTCAGGCTTGTTGATAATTTTTGGTTTTTCTTTTGCCACAATTCTAGTTGTACTGTATTTTTCATCTAAAATTAGAGTACTATTCATTTAAATTTCTCATCTCTTCATCAATTAAAATATCTAAAACATCAAAAAAAGAAATCTCATAATCCCATTTCAAATATTTTTTGGCTTTTGAATTATCTCCATAAATTTCTTCGATTTCATTTGGTCTAAAAAAGTCTTTATTTTCAACTATTAAACTTTTGTCTAATCCCAATTTCTCAAAAACATATTCCACAATATCTCGCAGTAATATAGATTTACCAGAACAAATAATAAAATCATCTGCTTTGTCCAATTGGAGCATTTTCCACATTGCCTCAACATATTTTGGAGCATAACCAAAATCCCTTTTGACATTTAGATTACCAATTATCAACTTATCTAATTTGCCATTTTTAATAGCTATAGAGTCTCTTATGACTTTTTTTACAAAAAAATTATTACTTCTCAAATATGACTCATGATTAAACAAAACGCCATTGCACGCAAATAAATCATACGCCTCTCTATATGTTTTCACCATAAAATAAGAAGCCATTTTAGAAACGCCATAAGGGCTAATCGGGTTCATGGGAGTTTCTAGAGATATGGGCAGAGTTTTGACTCTACCGTACATCTCACTACTTGATGCTTGATATAACTTTGTCGTTGGGCTAAAAAGTCTAATGCTTTCTAGTAGATTATTGACAGAGGTCGTATTAAAAGAAAATGTTCCCATAGGCTGATCAAATGAAAGTCCTACAGAGCTTTGAGCTGCAAGATTGTATATCTCATCTGGTTTGTATTTTTGGATGATTCTTATCACATTTGCCATATCCAAAAGATCAAGTTCTTCTAAAATTAAATCTTTTTCAATTCCAAGATATTCAAAACTTTTATTATTTGCACACCTATAGCTTCGTAGTGTTCCTATAACCTTATACCCTTTTTCTAAAAGTAACTTTGCTAAATATGGTCCATCTTGTCCACTGATTCCTGTGATAATTGCTGTTTTCATGCCAAGACTCTTTCGTATATTTTTTTTGTTTGCTCTGCTGTTTGCTTCCAAGAAAATCTTTTCAATCTCTCGTACCCCTTACTTATCAAATCTTCTCTCAACTCAGTGTCTTCTAAGACTTTTAAAACTGCATTTTTTATAGACTCTTCGCTATAAGGATCAAAATAGCAAGCACCGTCTCCTGCGATTTCCGGTAAAGAACTTACATCACTACAAATAAGCGGACAACCACATGCGAAAGACTCTAACACTGGAATACCAAATCCCTCGTAAAGTGATGGAAAAATGAAAGCTAAAGCATTTTTATAAAAATAAGCCAAACTTTCATCATCCAAATTATACTGCACGACTTGATTTACAATATCTAAGTCTGACAAAAGTTGCATCTCACCACTACTAAACTTCCCGCCTCCTGCACACACAACAAAAAGCTCTTTATTTTGATTGACTATACTTGCGACACCTTTTATAAATCTTTCAAAGTTTTTGTATCCGCCTCGTGAACCTACAAAAAGCAAATATTTCTTTGGCATTTCAAAACTAAGCGTAATGTTTGGCTTAGGAAACATAGAATTACCAAGATAAACCACTTCAATTTTAGATTCATCGGTTCCAAAAAGCTCCATCAAATCGTTTTTAGTACTCTGCGAAATTGCTATAATTTTTGTCGCTTTTTCTACTAGCAATCTTTTCTGTTCGCTTGTTTTATCAGTTGTAAGAAACATATCACTAAATTTTTCATGAATCATGTCATATACAGTCAGAACAAATGGTTTATCGCCAAGATATTTTAAAAAATATGGGTCATAATAAGTAGGATGAAAAACATCAAAATTCTGCTCTTTTAACTTTAAAATAGAATATGGTTTATTGAAAAGATTAAAAATTCTATGTTTGCCACGAAACTGTTTATTCGGTAATAAATCTATATAGTTTATAAATTTTTTGTCAGATATATAATGATTGTTCGATACTAACAAAGATATTTCACATGTTACCTCTTGAGTATCATCAAACTCACGAACAAGCTCATAAAAATACCTCGAAATTCCACCGTATTTTTGCGATGTAAAGATTTGATGGTCGTATAAGATTTTCATTTTTTATTGCTCATTTTTAAATAGTCATCCCAATTTTTGCTTTTGAGTTGCTTTTGCAATAATTTATGCAACCCAAATCTGCTAAGTTTTAAAACTTTTAACTTAAGATTTGAAATTTTTTTCTCAGTCAAAAGATGCAATCCACCTAAATTAGCATAATTCAAATTGTATTTTGTGGCTATAAACTCAAATGTTTTTTCACTATAAAAATAGATGTGTTGTCCATGGTCTAGTCCATAATACCACCAGTCTTCTGGTTTAGGAACAGGAGAAGGCAGCAGTTCTGTAGAAAAAATTAAATTTTTTGTTTTACTTAGCATATTTTCTATTTCTTTTATAGGTTCCACAAAATGCTCTAAGCTTTCAAATGAGGTAATTGCCTCGTAGTAAAAACCATCTTGATGTTCAAAACCTCTAGCGAAGAGATTAGGAGTATATTTATCAAACCAATAAAAATCAAATCCAATATCTCGCATAAGTCTTACAAATACACCATAACCACCAGCATAATCAAGAAACTTACCATTTCTATTAAAAAACAAAGAGAGTAAAATTGTAACTTTTTTAGATAAAGTTATGTTTCTTTGCAAATATCCAGTATCTGAAAGATTGATAGATTCACTATAAGCTTCATCCAGCCAATAGGGCTCCTCAGTTTGCAAAAAACCACAATGTTCACAATGAAAATAGTTTATGTCATATTTATTAAGTATCTTTGCTGTAAATATTTGATGGGTGTGTTGATTGCATATTTTACACTGCATTTTTTTCCTCTTTTGAAAAATTGCCATTGAAAAAATTATAAAAAATAAGAGCTTTTAGTTTCATAATAAATAACATTCTTATATTTCTGATTAGTAAGTCACTCCAAAGAACGGAAATGGAATAGCTAATAATGGTTGATATGGCTGCCCCAGTTATTCCATACAATGGGATTAAAAAGATATTTAATATAATATTCGAAATAGCACCGAGTAAAACTTTGAATGTTAATACTTTGGCTTTATTTTCTATATAAAACCATTTATCATTAGCTACACTTAAAAACACAAACACTCCCGCCCAAATATGTATCATCAACACACTTCCAGCTTGATTGTATTGTTCACCATAAAGCAGATTAATTACCCAATCGCTCAAAAATGTAATAGGAAGTGCGATAGCTATCGCCATCCACACCATCAAATCATAAAGTTTTTGAAGTCTAGCATAGTAAAGTTCTTCACTTAGTTTTTTGGCATTGATGATGGCAGGAAATAGTGAAGAAGCTATCACCACCGGGATAAAATACCATGCTTCACTTATCCGCACTGCTGCGGCATACTGTCCCACCGCCTTTGCATCCATCATCTCTTTAATCATTACTTGGTCTATTTTCATATATAAAAGTATAGCAGCACCAGCAATTATCATTAGCCAAGAGTCTTGCAAAAGAGAGATTGCTGTTGATCTGTGGAATTTCCAATTTTTTGTGGATACTGAGCTGGATTCACCCAACGGGCCCTTCTCCGTATCGAGTTCGGAATGACGCCGATTTTTGAAATAAAAATACACATACCCAACAGCCAAAACAATACCTTCAAACACTATCACCCATGCAAAGTATATAAGAGAAGCTTTTGAAAGAATAAGATATATTTTTGCAAGAGAGCCTAAAAAAAGGCTTATTGCATTTGCATAAGCAATATATTTCCCCATCACTTTGGCTTGAAAATACATATCAATAACATTAAAACTCTGAAATATCGTAGCACTGCCTATAATGAATACAAGTGCATTTGTATAACTATCATTTGAAGTAAAGTTCACAGCTATGGCTAAAAAAACTAATACAGCAAGGGCTCCCATGAGTTTAAGCCAAAAGGCTGTGCCCAAAAGTATATCCCTCTTACTTTCATCTTTCACAAGCTCTCTTACTACAATCCCATCAAGCCCAAGTGTGGCAAAAGCACTGAATAGTCCTACAAAGCTCTGGGCATAGCTTAAAAGTCCATATCTCTCTGGTCCAAGATACCTTGCAACCCATACCCCCACAAAAAGCCCCACTCCCATACGCAGCACTTTTTCCGCGAAAAGCCAGGAAGTGTTCTTAAAATATTTTACAAAGCCTTGATGCTGGAAAATCTGGGTAATTTTATCTGCAATGGCATTTACACTCATTTGCCTGCTACTCTTTTTTGTACCAATCATACGTCCTTTCTATTCCCTCTTGTAGGCTTACTTTAGGTTTCCAACCAAGCTCTGTTATTTTTCGTACATCCAAAAGCTTCCTTGGTGTGCCATCGGGTTTTGATGAGTCATACTCTATTGTGCCTGTAAACCCCACTACCTCTTTTATTATTTTCGCAAGCTCTGCTATTGCCAAATCCTCCCCGTTGCCCACATTCACAAAGTAATCAGGACAAAACTTCTTCATCTCATCTGCATCTACATTTTCCATCAAAAATACACAGGCTTCTGCCAGATCATCCACGAATAAAAACTCCCTGTACACCTGACCTGTTCCCCACAGGGTTATGGCTTCCTTTGTAATGCCGTATTTTTTAAGTATTGCAACAATATCGTCTTTCCTAGCACTACCGTCTATCCCTTCTATGGGATAAAAGTCTAAATCTTTTCGTAAAGTTTCAAAATCATCGTATACCAAGCATTTGCCAAGATGAAATTTTCGTATTAATGCTGGAAGGACATGGGAAGTGTAAAGGTCAAAATTATCATTGGGTCCGTATAAATTTGTGGGCATTACCGAAATAAAGTTTGTTCCGTACTGTTCATTGTAATATCGACACAACTTAATAGCTGCTATCTTTGCTATTGCATAGGGTTCGTTTGTTGGTTCTAAAGAGCCTGTTAGTAAATACTCTTCCTTTAACGGTTGGGGAGCAAACTTAGGATAAATGCAACTAGAGCCCAAATTTAAAAGTTTTTTAACTTTATATTTGTATGCACTTTCTATAGCATGCAATGCTATGGCCATATTATTGTATATAAATTCCGCCTTATAGGTATCATTTGCAAGGATACCACCCACCTTTGCGGCAGCCAAAATCACATATTCAGGTTGTATTTTTTTAAAGAAACTACTGGTTTCTTGCTGATTGACAAGATCCAGTTTATACAGCTCAACACAAGAAGGAAGGTTCTGTGGCCTATGATGATTGTAGGTACCAATAATGCGAGTATAGCCTTTTTGCGCTAATGCTCGTGCACAGGCACCTCCCACAAGCCCGCTTACCCCAAGTACTGCAATTGTACTTTCTTTATTCATCTATTACATCCCACAACTATTATTGATTGAAAAGCCGCAATGCTTTAAAACAAAATCTCTGTAGGTAATGTCAAAATCACTTGTTACCATGTCATCTATAAGCTCTTCCAAAGTATGACGCGGCTGCCACCCCAATCTTTGTTTTGCTTTAGTGGCATCACCCAGCAATATATCTACCTCCGAAGGTCTAAAGTACCGTGGATCCACTTTTACCACTGCGTTCCCTTTTAACGAACGTACCATATCGTTAATTAACGTAATATGTTCATTTGATATTCGCGTTTTGTTGGCCATGCTCAGTAAGGTATCATCATCCACTTCATCTATGATCCCTTGTTCATCAAGTCCTTTGCCACGGAAAACAATAGCCATGCCAAGTTTTGCAAAAGTTTTTGTAACAAAATCCCGTATGGATGTGGTTTTTCCCGTGGCGAGCACGTAATCATCCGGTTCCGGTTGCTGAAGGATCAAATACATCCCTTCCACATAGTCTTTCGCGTGGCCCCAATCCCGCTTCGCATCCAAGTTTCCCAGGTATATAGCCCTATCCAGCCCAAACAGAACGCGACACGCTCCCCGAGTGATTTTACGGGTAACGAAGGTCTCGCCACGCAAGGGGCTTTCATGGTTGAACAGAATGCCGTTGCAGGCATACAATCCATACGCTTCCCTGTAATTGACGGTTATCCAGTAGGCGTACAATTTTGCCACTCCATAGGGGCTGCGTGGATAAAAAGGCGTAGTTTCTTTTTGCGGAATTTCCTGCACCTTGCCAAACAGCTCAGAGGTGGAGGCCTGATAGATCTTTGTTTTATCTTTTAACCCTAACAGGCGCACCGCTTCCAGTACGCGCAGGGTGCCTAACCCATCCGAGTTCGCGGTGTATTCCGGCTCTTCAAAGCTCACGGCCACATGGCTCTGCGCCGCCAGGTTGTAGATCTCGTCGGGTTGGATCGTTTGAATGAGATGGGTAAGACTGAGGCTGTCGGTCATGTCGCCGTAGTGCAGGTGAAACCGTGTGTCTTTTTCGTGGGGATCCGCGTACAGGTGATCGATCCGCTGGGTGTTGAACAGGGACGTTCTCCGTTTCAGGCCGTGCACCTCGTACCCCTTTGACAGGAGTAGTTCGGCAAGGTAGGCGCCATCCTGACCCGTGATTCCCGTGATAAGAGCTTTTTTCATTGTTGGGTTCTCCCCCACGCTGCCCGAATCTTTGCCATTGCTTCGGGATCCTGCTTGAGCTTCTGCACGTACTCCACGATGAAGGCGAGGAACACGGCAAGGAAAAAGGCGACTATTATAGCCACGATAAAGGTAGTGGAACGGCGCTGGGGTTCCAGGAATACGTCTGGTTCCGCTACCGAAACCAGCACGGGCAGGTTCCCGGTTCTATAGGTGCGGCTGGAAGTGATGAGGGCTTTGATCGCGTCCGATAAACCGACGGTCGTAGAGGCTTCTTTCCAGAGTTCCTCCATCGATTCGTAGATCACCTGGGACCGCTCCGCGATCTGTTTCCGGAGGCGGGCGTCGATCCGCTGGAGCATGTCGGACAGAAAGGCCTTTGCCGCCTCTTTGTCCCGGGCTTTCACCTCGAACCGGATCCCCTCCTTGACGGCGGTGACTTTGTAGTCCTTTCCAATAAAGGACTTGGCCACGTACGTCCGGAAGCGGATATCCGATGGGTCCAGGGGTAGGCTGTCGGTGGTAAGCTTGTTCTTCACCACCGCGTCGATCACCGTGTTGAACTCCGTGCCGTAGGCCACGGTAAGGCTAGGGATATCCATCCCCACCTGGTCCCGCAAGGCGGGGGGAATCTGCACGGAAGCTACTATAGCCTGGAGGGTGTAGGTCTGAAAGCTCACGATACCTAGGGCGGGTAGCACGAAGAGTATAATCCCCGCCACGAGGGCCGTTAATAGGGGCAGCCCTAACACCAGGCGCCGCTGCTTGATCAGCACCACGAATAGGTCGACTAGATCGATCTCATCCTCATCTTGTCGCATGGTTACCTCACACTAGGTTCAATGTTTTCCAGGATTGTGTAAGCCGGGGGACACGCCGAAAGGCGCTCCCGCGCGGGGGTCCAACACCCCGAGGCTGGCTTGACCGCTTTTTTACTCTAAATACGGAGAAATTTGAAGACACTTTGCGTTGTAATCCGCTTCATCGCGGAACTTCATCAGTTTAGAGAACCCATGGCTACTGAGAAGGGATGCCGCTTCCCAGCATCAGGTTTGGGTCCATCGGATCTATAGCACCCGTTCCAAGAGCCCCTCCCGGGTGATGGTCTCCGCGGGGCCGTAGGTTCGCTCCCAAAGGGAGAGGGCCCTGCCTTTTACTGGCTGGGTAGCGCCCCCCTCCTTCCATCTGATCTCGTAACCCCCTGATCGTAGGTTCGCTAAAAGTAGAAGTTCGCGTAAGAACGGTCGTACTCGTGCTTTTTCACGATTTCCATGACCGCGAAGTTTTCCCAGAGAGCGCCCCCGTCCGCGCGCTTGTCCAGGGGGTTGAAATTGTTCACCACCGCGTTCCGCACCCCCGTGACCCAGAAGTAATACTTTGCCGATTTAGAGACTTCTTCTCAGGATATAGGTAAAAATTGTCAGTGGGCTGACAAATTTTCGTTTTTGCGGGACCGTAGGATCGCTTTCTCCCAACGCCCCATCCCGCGGCGCCGCTTAGGATAGAAAAGCCTTCGCCTTTTCCAGTACGAAGCGGGCTTCCTCCAATGCTTGCCGGGCATCCGCCTCGGAGTACTCCTCGGTGGGATTGAAATCGATGTCTCCATAGAAGGCGAGTTCCCGTTCCTTCCGGAGCCGCTTGGAGATTTCCACGATCCTCTGGACTTCCGCGTCGGTTAGGCCGGGAAACCGGTCCCTATGCTGGAGAAACAGATGACTCACGTCATGGTACCGGGGAGGTTCCACGCCCACGAACCGCAAGGCCGCTTTCAAGCACAGCTCCACGATCTCCTGGGCTTCCCACACCGCGTCCGAGTAGTCCTCCTCTTCCAGATATCGGGGAAGAATCTTCAGCCGCTTTTCCGCTTTGAAGAGGTAGCTTTTTGCCAGGTTCCCATTGGTCATAGTTCGATCACGTCGCCGGGTTTGTAGTCCGGCTTCAGGTCCCAGTACCAGGCGTTGCCTTTGAAGATCCGCCGGGCGCCGAGAGCCTCGAGCCGATCCTTCAGCTTTTCCAGGCGAGAGGCAAAGAACCCTTCCCGGTCATACAGAATCCGCGCGTCCTCCACCATGTCGAGGAATAGGGGGCTTCCGGCAAGGGCTTCCTCCTCTGTCTTGAAGATTGGGGCCAAGTAGGTTTCGATTCCCTGCGCGCGCAAGTCAGCGAGGAAAGGTTCCAGCGCTCCCTCCACCCGTTCGAACTCCCGTACCCGAGCCATCCTGCCCCGCGGTAGCTCCCGCGCTACGATCAGGAAGTCCACGTCCGAATCCTCCCGCATGGTGCCCCGGCCGACCGACCCATACACCACGAGGGACACTAGCCTGTCACCGTAGAACCGGATCACTTCCTCCCGTAGCCGGTCCAAAAGGGACTGGAACACTGCGTGAAAGGTGCTACCCTCTATTCTTTTCATATTATTCACTGCGAGGTGTTCATTATAGGAAATAACAGTTTCCGCACTTCGGACACGATTTCTTCGGCGAGGGCCGCCGCCTCTTTGGCCGCTTGGTGGGTGTAGACTTTCGCGGGAATACTATCAGGTAGACCATTGGGATAGCGGGTAGGAATAAAGTAGCCGTCCAGAATGGTCCATCGGTTTGCGGCTTCCTTGAAAAAGGAGTTTGTTTGCCCCGCCTCTTCACAGAGCCGGGCGATGGAATACCCCAACACAATTTCTTGATCTTGAGCGTAGAGAAAAGCTTTCAGAGCTTTTTCACCCACTTGCTGGGCTAGGAAACAGGCGATGTGGTATCCTCCTCTCTCGGCAAGATCCTTTACCCATTTCAAGTCTTCTTCCGCCTAGGAAAGCCACCGTTTTCCTTCTACTTCGGGACTGTTCCTCACCAGGATGCTCCTATTTCTCGTAGTACCCACTCGTTGGCTAACGCGTTTTTAAGAAAGGGAGTTTCTTTCATCCATTCGAACTCTTCAGGGGTATAACAGAGTAGATCATAGTCCACCGTTAAGCTCAATATGGAGCGCACTTCCTGTATTCGTTCCAGATACGGTTTGTCGCTTTCCATCACGATCAGGATATCGAGATCTGTGCGTAAATCTGAACGACCTCGGGCGTAAGAACCAAAGAGACTGATCCTTCGTAACCCAGGACCTAGATCCACGGTACGTAACTTGTCCACCGCTTCCTTGAGTCTCTTTTGGTAACGGGCGCGTAAGGTTGCCAGATCGGTTTTTTCTTTATTTTCCGTTCTGCTCATGCGTTCCGCTTCTTTTCTGCGGGCTTCTAGACTCATGTAGGCCCTACCAATAGAATACCTTCTTTCAAGATCCGTTGAAAGAACATTCGATCTTTGACTTTTTCCCACTCCTCCGGGGTATAGGAGGGTAGATCAATGGCGCAGGGGAACATATCCTACAGTTCCGGGAAATCCTGGAAGCGACGGAAAAAGTCCCGGGAGGTACGGTGTACCAGCAGTAGATCGATATCACTCCGCCGATCCTGCGATCCCCGGGCGTAGGAACCGAAAAGTACGGCCAGATAAACACCAGCTTTTCGCTGGAAGTAACGCTTAAGGGTTTCCACGAGGGTTGTGGTCGTAGGCGGTTGGGTATCTGTTCTCATACGTTCCTGGTTGTTAGTACCCCACGCTGAGACCGATCTTGACGCCCAGGGACATTTTTTGAAGCCGGGGGTTCACCCCGCTAAACTCGGAGGCGATAACCGAAGTGGCCGTGCCCCAGTAGATGGGTAAGGCGAAGGTAAGGGAGCCGTGGGGAAAGGGGTTATTCACCCGCAGTCCCGGAACCACGTATCCCGAGTTGTCCTTCCACGCGTGGTTCCATCGAATACCAAAGTCCAGGTTGGGCAGGGGGAACCGCTTCCACAGGAAGTTGAGGGAGGTCTGGTGATCGGCTCGGGAAAACCAAGTGGGGAAATCGGTTCCCACGCCGAGGCTGGAGCCGGACGACCCGTTCGCGCTGGAGCCCGAGGCGCCGAAGGGCCCCTCCTCAAACCGGCTACCGATAACGGGCAGGTCGGTAAGAGGCTCGCGGGAAAGGGTGGCTCGGAGGCGGTGTTCGCCGTAGAGGGTGATCTTGGGGTCCCCCCACTCTTTGAAGAACCCCAACAAGGCCACGTACTCCCGCCGGGCGGTGAGCAGGCTCTCGTGGAACAGGTCCACGCTCCAGAGGGTGGTTTTGGCGCTTAGGACGCCCCGGGGAGCGAAGCCTTCATCCCGCCTCTTCTGGGAGGGAAGGAGGGCTTCGAAGAGGAACTCTACGCCTCCCACCGGTAGGGTAAGCTGGACCGCGTAGGAAAGGTCGGAAGCGCCCGGAGTACTGGTGTACCGCCAACCGGGCTGATCCATCACCACCGCGGTAAAAACGGCGGTTTCCACGGGCACCGTGAGCTTGAAGGCGTACCCCCCCTCGGCGCCACTGGTGAGGTTGGTGTCCGAGTAGATCCGGCCGTTTCCCCAGGTGATGCCCTGCTTTCCCAACCGGAAAAAGTAGCGGTCAGCGTACACGTAGGTGAGGAACAGTTCGCTCCAGCTGAACCCGAAGCCAGGGTAACCGGTTTCGAAGGTTCCCTGCACGCTGATGTTCCGGTCTGGTCGGGCCCGGAAGGTAAAGCTGTTGGACAGTTCCACGTAGCCGGAAAGGTCCAGGTCCCGGTACAGGGCCTTGACGGTATCCCGGGCCGGCTGGTCAAAGGGGGGAAGTTCCCCGTAGCCTAAAAGGCCCCCGACGGCGGTAGACATGCTCCCCGATATGGATAGGGGCTCCCGGGTGAACTCGGCCAACAGGTCGGGCGGGGGGGCCTCCTTTACCTTTTTCTCCGTGGGCGCGGCCGAAGGGGGCTCCTCCGGGTCCCGGGTGGTGGAACCGTCCCGGGCAGAGACTGAAGCGGCAGCGCCCGAGGCGGCCGCGCTTCCGCCGGTACCGCTTCCCGCCCCACTTGTTCCCCCAGGGGAAGAGCCGCTCGCCCCGGCACCGCCTCCCGCCGGGGCGTCGATGGTACCCGCCTCAGGCGCGTCGAACAGAGCGTCGATCTCATCCGTGGATGGGGCGATGGATTGGGCCTGCCCATGGAGGGGACCCCACGCGCAGAGGAGCAGGAGGGCGAGGGGGAGAAGAGAACGGCGGGGGCGTTGAGATACCTCTTTGCATCTAGACAGGCGCGATAGAAGCACTCTAACGCCCTTTCCCACAAAGGGTGTTGGTACCGTCCCGCAAAATATCCTGGACCATTTGGTCCACCATCTGCCGGGTAATTTGAAAGGGACGAATGTATTTCAACCGTTCCAACCAGGAAAGGGGAAAGGTCTTTAACCGTTCCACTAGAAACGCTCGATCCACGATCGCTTTCCGATTCGCGATTTCCAGGATGTGTCCCCATTCGAACGGCTCGTGAGTAGCGATGGCAAAAAGATCAAACACGTCCTTCTCTTCGTCCCGGTCCATGATAGTTGTCACTTTGTTGGCGAGCATGTTCATCAGGTTGTCCACTTTGTTTCCATCGATCACCACGCTTTTCCCGAACCGATAGACCGAATCGTGGACGAAATCAACCTGAAGGGTACCCCGTAACAGGATTCGTTGGTAATAGAACCGGTGAAGCGCGGTTCCTCCGGTAAGATAAAAGGGTGTCTCAACCGTTCGTACGATTTCTAGGACCTGATCCTGAAGTTCGTAGACATACTTGTAATCTATAGCTTCTTCCATGCCAGTCTCGGTATGGGATTCTGCTCTTCCAAAAGGCAGTTCCGTATCAGAAGAAGACGTTCCCGAAGTCGGGAGTTTGGCCCCCCTTCCCCGGCTTTGCCCCACCGTTCCGTGAGGGAATCGAGGACTCTCCGGAGCTCCTCCTGAGGAAAAAGGCGAGGCAGTACCAGAGCGGGGTCTGGGTGATGGCGCAGGATACGGTCCACCAGTTTTCGTTTCTCCCTCAGGTCACCTTCGTCTAGAATCCGTTCCAGATCCGCTTCCGTAAATCGGGAATCCCCGTAGCAGAAGCGAAGGACCTCTTGAAGTATTGCCCGTGTGGACATACCACGCTCCCCTTTACCGGCGCGTTGTCCGCCGGCCGATCGCGCGGGACAGGTACCCTCCCGCATAGGGGGAGTAGGATGGAAAGCCTTCGGCAAGGGACGAAGGCCTGCCTTCCTTCCGTAGGAGGAAGTCCAACAGATACTCATGCCGAATTCCATCCTGTTCCTCTGGGTAGATCCGGTCCATGGATAAAACGATTTTTTCGTAGTTGTCGGGAATCTTTCGGAGCGCCCCATACTCTCGCTCCACCACTTGCGGAGAGCCCAATAGGTAAGTAACCTGGACATACCATCGGGTACCCCTTCCTTCCACCACGAAATCCACCTCCTGTTGATCAATCTGGCCGACAGATACCTGATATCCTCTGGACTGTAGTTCTTTATAAACCACATTCTCCAGTAAGCCATCGATATCCCGATCCCTGTACCCGATAAGACCATGACGCATGCCAATATCGTTCAGGAAGTACTTATCCCTGTATTCCAAGTGCCGTTTACCTTCAATGCGGAATCGTTTTACTTTATCGATAAGAAAGCTTGCCTCCAGATACTGGAGGTAGTTTACTACTGTATCTACGGGAACCTTAATATGCTGGTTTTTAAAGGAATCGGAGATCCCTTTGGCGCTGGTAATGTTTCCAATATTGTCGAATAAAAAGCGAACAATTTTTTCCAGTATGGACACATCTCGGAGGTTATGCCGGGCTACAATGTCCTTGTAGAAAACCGTGTGAAGCAGAGAGTTGAGATATCCGAACACTACCTCGTCTTCCCACCGGAGGTGATGAATGCCCGGTAAACTGCCGTACCGTAAGAAAGACTGGAACTCCCGTTCCACGGATTCATAGGTTTTTCGAAAGGAGAGAAACTCCGAAAACGTGAGGGGATAGACAGGAATTTCCACGTACCTGCCGCTTAGATAAGTAGCCAATTCGGAAGAAAACAGATTCGCGTTGGAACCCGTGAGGATCTGATCCGCGTACCCTTCGGATTGGAAGGAAACGATACCCTTCTCCCATCCTCGTATTTCTTGTACCTCGTCTATTAACAGGTATTTGGGTCCCACAGAGTGGGAAAATGCGGCTCTCACGTAACGGTTCAGGTCTGCGTAGGTCTGGATAGAATCAAACTCCAAAGATTCTTTATTGATGTAGAGGATATTCTGCGGCGGTACCCCTTTCGAAATTAGCTTCTGCTTCAATAGCTTTAGGAGTACGCTCTTGCCCACCCTCCGCATACCGACTAGTATCTTTACGATGGGCTGATCAAGAAACTTACTGATCCAATCCAGGTATGGATCGCGGGATACAAATTCTTCCATAAACTTCGATTGTATCCGAATATTTATGGAATAACAAGATAATCTTCAGTTATAGTTGAAGATAATGCCGCTGGTAAGATTTATCATCTGTCATTTACACGTGATTGGCCGCTTCTTAACGCCCTAGCCGCTCTAGGTATCCCTTCGTGTACAGGGTGTCGGGTTGGGGAGCGAGGGAAGGTCGAGAGATGTTGATCCGGGTGGTTTCGCTCTGGAACTTTCCGTCGATCGTCCTACCCCGGAGGTGATCCACGATATGGATGGTAACAGGGACGAACCGGTTGGCGAACCGCTGGTAGGTGGGAATGGCCGTGGTGCGCAGGAGCTGGTTGGAGAGGCTATAGTCTTCCTTTTTCCGCACCAAGAGATCCGTGTTATCCACCCAGAGGATCGTGCGAGGAAAGGTTACCTCGTCACTTGTGGCCTGCATGTCTAGCACCGTGCAATCGAACTTGCCGAGCTTTTCCTGGCGGCTAGAGGTGATCCGGTAGTCGACGGCGAAACTGCTCCGGGTGAAGTCGGAGTTCCGGGCGTTGGAGTTCTGGAACCGGTCCTTGGCGCTGGTGAAAATGAACCGCCGATCCGCCGGATCATAGAACCAGAGGTTGTTCCCGATCTTCAGGTACCCCTTTCCCTTGTCTTGGGGCGGAGATAGGATCAGGATCAGGTACTTTTCCTCCGCGTCCCTGCGGAAGATCACGAAGTTCGTGGTGGTGGTTCCTTCACCGGGTTTGGTCTGCACCATCAGGTACTCGGCGGAAAAATCCCCTTCGGGGAAGGACACGAGAGAGTCGATCCGCTTGAGGAGTTCCACCCCGCTCAGTTGGGGCGCGGCACAAAGCTCGCTGGGTTGGAAGAAGGAGACCCCCCCCCAAAGGAAAAGCCCCGCCAGAAGAACAGGCACCCTACGCATGATCTTCTCGCATGGCCTCGATGGGCGGGATGGAGGAAGCCATCAGGGTTGGTTTCAGTAGGGCAATCAGTACGGCGGTCATGCAAACCCCAAAGGTAAGGAGTAGGGCTCGAACGGACGGCAGGGCCTGGAGCCTTCTTCCCCGAAGAAAGATATCGAACCCCGTCAAAAAGGAAAAATCGATCCAGGATAGTGCGGTCAGGAACAGGAGGGCAACCCCCGCCCCCGCGAGCACCGAAAAGACCGTGAGGAACACCCCTTCCGCCAGGAATACCTTTATCACGGTTCCTTTCCTCATCCCCAGCGCCCGAAGAGTGCCGATCTCCTTTCGTCGTTCGAACACGGTGAGGCGGTAGCTATTGGTAACCCCAAAGAACACGACGGCCCCCAGAATCCCGATGAGCACGTAGGCGATGAATCGCACCGCGTCCAAGAGATCGTTCACCCGCTCCAGGTTCGCGTCAAGGGTAGTGATGGCGTACTTGGTACCCGTCCATTCGGTAGAGTCTCGGTAAGCCCACAGTTCCTGTTGCCGGTTGAACAGGGGGATCATGGGAAACCGGGATTCCATCCTTTTCTGCAGGGCTTGCGTGATCTGTTCCATGGGTTTCACGTTAGGGAAGAACACTGCCACATCGGTACACTGCCCTTCGGGAAACCGGATTAAAAACCGTAAGGCTTCGATATCCATGTAGGCCGTGTAGTACCCAAAGAGGGAAGAATCCCGAAAGATTCCCTCCAGTACCACGGTCGCGGTATTGATCTGCCCGCTGAGGGTGGGGATGTAGAGGAGAAGATCGTCGCCCACCCGGGCCTTCAGTAGGCGAGCCGCTGGCTCGGACACAAGGATCCCCGGCCACTTCCTGTTCCGGTTCTGTAGGGGTTTATAGCTCCCCTCCACAAAGGTAACTTGCTCGAAGATGGGCGCTTCTTCCCGAAAATCCACCCCATTCACGATCCGCTGCCGGATGGAATCCCCCGCGAAGAACAGGGTGGTAGCCGTGTTGCGATAGTTGATCCGGGGCGAGACTACCGTGCCCGTGGGAAGAGCCTCCTTTAGCGCCTCGATCAACGGTCCGGGTTCCTCGATCAGGAGGGTGTAGCGGTCTTTAAGCCCCCGAACCGTGATATCCCCCCCATAGTATACCGAGCCTTTCCGCTTCAAGTTAAAGGTAAGGGTATCAAAGAGGGAGGCGAGGCTTAGAATCACAAAGGATCCCAGGGCAACCAACGCGAGGAGAAGAAAAAACCGGTTTCCCCGACGCAACAGGTTCCGGACCGCGAGGCGCAACGGCAGGGGAAGGATAGGGGCTCCCTCAGTGCTCATGGTATAACTCAACGATGATTTCTCGCTCTCGATCGGAAAGACGCACGATGGCACTCCCGGGCCCCACGAAAACTTGCGAGGAGCCTCTTTACCACCCACGCGGTCTTCGCTCGCTCTTCTTAGGTGCGGCGTTCCATGGCGGCCCGAGGCTGTACCCGAAGGGCGATCCGTACCGGATAGATCCACCCTATCAGGCCAAGAAGCACGGAGGCGGCCCAGGAAAAAAGGGCTCGGCTCGTTGAAATCCGCGGCAGAAGGGCGTTCCCCCCGAAAAGCTGGATGAGAAACTCGTTCTCCAACCGGAACGGGCGCTCTTTCAGGTACAGAGAGATTCCAATCCCTAAAACCACACCGAGGAGTCCCGCTCCCGCCGCTAGGAGGGTAGTCTCCGTGAGGAAGAGTCGCCGGATAACGGAAGGAGAAGCTCCTAGAGCTCGAAGGGTCCCGATCTCTGGTACTCGCTCCAACACGCTCATCACGAGGCTATCGATCAGGATGATGAGACTGGTGACAGCCACCAGGAGGAACCCAATGTTAAAGATCATCCGCATCCAGTAGAGGAATAGGGCGCTGGTTCCCGCGGTCTGCCTCCAGTTCAGTACCTCTACTTCCCAGCCTCGCTCTTGGACGGTCTGTTCCAGCATCCGTCGAAGGGAGGAAACCTGCGCTTGGGGCGCCGCGCGCACTAGAAGAAAATTCCAGGCTCCTTCATCCACCGCGGGACGGGGAGCGCGCAGAGCTGCGGAGATCTCCTGTTCTAGCGCGTTTCGGTCCACCCCTTGTGATGATGCTACCGTGTCTGGTTCCGCTTCCTCAAACAGGGAATCGAGGGATGGAGCTTGCGAAGAGACCGTCTTTGAAGGGGCGGGGTTAGCCACAGCATCCCGCGTTTTATCGGGTGCGGGTGTGGAAGATTTCGAAAACCTATGTGCGGCGAGGGAGTCGCTTCCGATCAAATAGTTGTACAGTTCCCGTACCGTGGTAGGATCCACCAGAACAATGGAGTTGAGGGTTTCGTTCCGTAGGGGGTATTGGATGATTCCCACAAGGGGAGCGGACCGGATCCGGAAGGTGATTCCATCCGCCACCGAAAACTGAATGATGGACCCTACGCCTAATTTCTGGCCTGTAGCGGCCTCTATCTGTTTGATCCGGCCTTCGGGGAGGACTACTCCCCGCTCCCCACTCCGCAGGAACCTCCCTTCCTTCAACCGGATTCCGGGAAAGGTTCGCAGGTAAGTGTTCGGTTCCACTCCAAAGAGGGGGGCGGGTACGCGATAGTTCCCGTACTCCAGTAAAGCCAACCCGGACACAAGGGAGGTGACCGATTCCACCCCGGACGTCTGTTCCAGAGCCCTCCGGATCTCCCCATAGGGGACCACGGTAGGCATCTTGAATAACTCGCCGATTACCGGCGTTTGATCTCCAAAGATACTGAACTCCACTTCGGATCGGGACCGGATGGAGAGGTGCGCGGTGAAACTGGAGATGAAAGATTCTTCGATCCCCGCTTCCGTGCCGTCGAAGATGGAATTACCCACGAAAAGGAGGGCGATTCCCACCATCAGAAGACTTCCTACGGTAAGAGTCTGGCGGGGATGCCGGTACAGGTTTCGCAGGGCTAATTTTAAAATCATTCTACGGTAGTTTCGAAACCACCTGTTCGAATACAGGGGCAAATTCCTTTATTTTAAAGTGAGCTTCTTCGAACATCTCCTTTTGATAGATATGACTCAACGAGTTCCGCAATTCGATGGCCTCTAACAGTTTTTCTAGTGTAGGGTAATCTAGATGACCTAACTCAAAGAACTTTTTAATCACCGATTTCGGACTAGATAGATCGAACCCATGAATCTCCCAAAGAAAGACTTTGAGGGTTTTCCATAATAACTCAATGCAGAACTCGAACTTTTGAATATGCCCATTCTTTACCGCATCCACTGTCCGTGTATCTAACTTTGAAAGATCAATTTCCAGACTCCCCTGAAAATCCTTTATTGCCCGCTCCAATTGCTGGGTAAGGTAGATTAGTCGTCCTTCCATACTTCTTTCTTAGCCTCGAAAACTTCCCGGAACCGTGCGTCTACTTCTTGTAAATCCACCACATCAATCTCATGGGGAACTATGCTTTCTTCCACAGCCTCTCGAATAGCCTGCTTCACTTTCCAAAAGTCTTCTTTAGGGACTCCATCAATAGCAATGTCAAAGTCAGAACTCCTACGGATTTTACCTTCAACCCGGGATCCAAAGAGGTATACCTTACACGAATAAGGTTTCAGAATCTGGAGGACGATGCTACGAACAATTTCCTTGTACTTAGCCTCTCTCTCCATATCCACGGAGAGATCTAGTTCTTTCATGTAAAGATTCTAAATAATATATTGAGTCTTCTACTTCACCGCCTTCTGGAGGGCTTCCACTTTGTCCGTCTTTTCCCACGTGAAAGTATCCCGGCCAAAATGTCCATAGCAGGAGGTAGCTTGATAGATCGGCTTCAGTAGATCGAGGGTTTTGATAATCCCTGACACCGAGAAGTCGAACACGGTTTGAATCGCCTGGATGATCCTATCGTCGGGAACTTTCCCTGTTCCAAAGGTGTCCACCATGATGGAGATGGGATGGGGAACCCCGATCGCGTAGGAAACCTGGATTTCGCAACGATCGGCAAGCCCCGCGGCTACCACGTTCTTCGCCGCGTAGCGGGCCATGTAGGCGGCAGAGCGGTCCACCTTGCTGGGGTCTTTTCCGCTGAAGGCGCCTCCCCCGTGCCGGCCCATACCCCCGTAGGTATCCACCATGATCTTGCGACCCGTAAGCCCCGTGTCTCCATGGGGACCACCGATCACGAACCGGCCCGTGGGGTTGATGAAATACTTGGTATTCTTGTCCAGAAGCCCCGTGGGTTCCAGTACCGGCTTGATGATCCGTTCGATAATCTCGTTTCGAAGATCATCGTAACCGATCGTGTCATCGTGCTGGTGGCTCAACACCACTGTGTGGATCCGTTTGGGAGTAAAGCCTTCGTACTCGATGGTGACCTGACTCTTCGAGTCGGGTCGCAACCAGGTGATCACTCCATTCTTTCGAGCTTCGGCCGCGAACTTGAGAAGCTTATGGGCATAGAGGATGGGAGCGGGCATCAGCTCGGGGGTTTCCCGACAGGCAAAGCCGAACATCATCCCCTGGTCTCCCGCGCCCATTTGGCCTTCGTAATCCTTCAACCCCTTTCCCACCACTCCCTGATTGATGTCCGGGCTCTGGGAATGGATCACATTGATCACCGACATACTCTCGTAGTCCAAGCCGAACTCCGGTTTCGTGTACCCGATCCGAAGGGCAACTCCCCGGGCTATTTCTTGAATATCCACATAAGTCTTTGTCGTTATTTCTCCACCCACCAGAACCATCCCCGTGGTGGTGAACACTTCGCAGGCCACATGGGACAGGGGATCGTCCTTTAGACAGGCGTCCAACACCGCATCACTGATCTGGTCTGCCAACTTGTCCGGATGTCCCTCCGATACCGATTCGGAGGTGAAGAGATACCGTTTCTTTTCCATTTCTTTTCTTCCTTCTTTGTAAAAGATCTTTTCTATTCTTTTCTTTTTTTGACAGCACTCAGTGCCATTAGCCTCATTCAACGTAGGTCTTTATACCGTTCTTCTAGGGTGTTCGCAAGAGCCTGGAAAGCCCCAAGAAACGTTTTCGCAAGATCGTTCAAACGGGCGATCTCCTGTTCATTATACTCATGGGCTGAAAGGTTCCTTTGTTCGATCATCCGAAGCCAAATCTCTTCTTCCGATAAAAGTCCCTGGTGGTACGCTTCTTTGAAACAAGCCCTAGGGTTCCCCACCTCGATTCCCACGTAGGACAAGTAGCGTTTTATCGCTTTCCAACTCATCTCATAGGTAAACTCGAACCGTTTTACCAAAATATCCAAATACACGTCCCCGAACCCTGCAAAGCGAAAGGAATCCCTTCGCTCATACACAGACTCAAAGGCTTTCAACGCATTCTTGAAATTGTGCAGAGAGTCTTCAAACCGCAACTCTTTCGTAGCACTGTAAAGGACTTTACCTGTATCTCGAACTCTCTGTTGGAACCGGGATTCACAAAACGATAGGTTCGTTACGTCAACTTTTACCAGAGTAGGAAGAGCCTCTACTTCTTCCCGGATCCGTTCCAGATCATAAAAAGACGGATCTTCGAAGGCTATGTCAATATCAGAGGTTGAAGACGCTTCTCCTGACGCTTCTGAACCATGCAACCAGATCCGAATGGGTTTCGCATGCTTGAGGATAATCCGTTTAACCTCTCTAATAATTTCGGCTCGAGTCATTCCACTACTCGTTGGTTCAATACCGGTAGTGGGAGGGTTTGTAGGGCCCTTCCACGGGCACCCCAATGTACTCCGCCTGTTCGGGTCTGAGTTTCGTCAACTTTACTCCTAGGTGATCTAAGTGTAGCCGGGCTACCATTTCGTCCAGGTGTTTGGGAAGGATATAGACCTTTTTCTCGTACTTGTCCAAATGCTGGGCCAGTTCAATCTGCGCCAGGGTCTGATTGGAGAAAGAGGTGGACATGACGAAGGAAGGATGCCCGGTGGCGCAGCCGAGGTTCAGGAGTCGCCCTTCCGCGAGGATCAGGATCCTATGTCCATCGGGGAAGGTCCACTTGTCGTACTGGGGTTTGATGTTGGTTTTCTGGATTCCCGGAACCTTGGCAAGGCCTGCCATATCGATCTCGTTGTCGAAATGGCCAATGTTCCCCACGATGGCCCCATCCTTCATCCGCTTCATGTGATCCACCGTAATCACGTTGTAGTTCCCCGTGGCGGTAATGAAAATGTCGGCGAACTCCACCACATCCTCTAGGGTCTTTACCTCATACCCTTCCATCGCGGCCTGAAGAGCGCAGATGGGATCGATCTCCGTTACGATCACCCGGGCCCCTTGCCCCCGTAAAGCCTGTGCGCTTCCTTTTCCCACCTCGCCGAATCCGCACACCACGGCGGTTTTTCCCCCGATCATCACATCGGTGGCCCTGTTCAGTCCATCGATCAGCGAGTGACGGCATCCGTAAATATTGTCGAACTTCGACTTGGTGACCGAATCGTTCACGTTGATGGCGGTAAAGAGAAGTTTACCTTCCTTTTCCATACGGTAGAGCCGGTGCACGCCGGTAGTGGTTTCTTCGGTTACTCCCCGGATCTCGGGCACGGTCTTTTGCCACCGGCCGGGGGTCTCTTTCTGGATCCGGGCAAGGCATAGGAGTAGTTCCTTCAGGTCCGTGGGGTCTTCGGGTTTCGGGGCGGGAACATCGCCGGCTCGATCGTACTCGTACCCCATGTGGACCATCAACGTGGCATCCCCGCCATCGTCCACGATTTGGTGAGGACCCCGATACCTGCTTTGTCCTCCCCCCTGCGTGGCCCCTACAGTCTTGGCCGCGGCATTCACCGAAGAGGCTCCCCCTTTGGGCTCGGCAGACTCGGCGGAGTTATACTCGGGGCCAGAAAAGTCCAAAGCACGTTCCGTGCACCACCAGTACTCTTCCAGGGTTTCTCCCTTCCAAGCGAACACGGGAACCCCTTTTGGGTTTGAAGGGCTACCGTTCCGGCCTACCACCACAGCGGCCGCCGCGTGATCCTGGGTAGAAAAGATGTTACAGGAACACCACCGTACCTGAGCCCCCAGATCCACGAGGGTCTCGATCAGCACGGCAGTTTGGATCGTCATGTGCAAACTACCCGTGATTCGGATACCTTTCAGGGGTTGCTTCGCCTTCCATTCGGCCCGGATAGCCATGAGTCCGGGCATCTCCTTCTCCGCGAGCTCGATTTCCTTCCGGCCCCACTCGGCCAGGGAAAGATCCTTTACCTTAAACTCCATTTGATTTTTTTCTCCTTTATCAATGGTTTCCTGTTCATACAGTACGCCCTATCTGATTTAAGCGAATATAGTCTGCCTGTTCCCTATAAGCCAAGAATCACGTGCGGATCAACAGGTTTCGCAGGTATAACCGTCTCCCATTGGAGGCGGTAGTACCAAAGCCTGGACTAACAGGCCCAGAGCCTATTGCTGTCGAAAAAACGGGTTCTTCGTTCTCTGATACGAAAACCATCTCTTCCTTCTCTGGCTGATACCCTTGTGGGCATCGGGAAAAATGGAGCCCTGTTTTCGTACAGAGATGCTCGATGATGAAATCCACATCGCTCTCCCCTTCCAGAAGAATCCGCTGGACTCCCAGTTCCTTTAACTGGCGAAGGGTGCTATCCAAGTTCTCCTTGTAATACACGATGTTCTTGATCGTGCGCTTGAAATAGTTGTAGCTCCGTTTCGAGATCTCCTCCACTCCCGCCGGGCTCACGATATACTTGATGTTCCGATTGTTCACCTTACGGACCATCAGGAACCCCTTCATGGCCAGACGTTTCAAAATCGCGTTGGTCATTCCCAGGGAAAGGCCCACGATGCGGGAAAGTTCCCGCTGATGTAGGGAGGTGTCTTGATGGAGATGTTCAAGAATTTCTAATTCTTTTTCATGCATAAAAATATAAAAATACTCTGATGAGATATTAACGCGCGTTCCTTGTAGGAAGACCCTTATAGAAATAAACCCTCCCCCTCCCATTGAATGGGGCAAAATCGAGAAAGGGCAAGGCTCCCTACCTGTCCGAACGCAGCCGAAACATGCTGTTCGAGACTTCGGTATGGGTATGTGCGAACCGGTTATCCGGTTCCAGAAAACTCTGTTTCTGGAATGTTCAGTTATCGAACATTATAGCACGTTCAACGTCAATTTCAAGGTACGGTAGAAAAAATATAGGCTTGGCAACGTAACTATCTGCCGCGCCCTCAAATAGCACTTGTTTCAACGGATTCCTTCGAGTTTTTCGGTCTGCCGACGATTCAGGATCGGTTCCCGGGCAGCCCGCACCTCATCTAGCCTTTCTACGGGTGTATCGTGGGGCGCTTCATGCAATAGTTCAGGAGAGGAAATCCCTTCCTCAGCGATTTGCAGAAGGGCATCGGCAAAAGCCTCGAGGGTCTGTCGGGATTCCGTTTCCGTAGGTTCGATCATCAGAGCTTCTTTCACGATGAGGGGAAAGTACACGGTTGGAGGATGAAACCCATAATCGAGTAATCGTTTGGCGACATCCATCGTGTGGATCCCAGGTGCCACATCGCCGGTAGCCACGAACTCATGCATGCAGGGCCGGTCATAGGGGATCCGATACCGCTTCCCGATCAGGTGCTTGAGATAGTTCGCATTGAGGACCGCGTGTTCGGCCACTGCCCGTAATCCGTCACCCCCCATCTGAAGGATGTACGCCAAAGCCCGCACCAGTACCCCAAAGTTTCCGTAGAACGTCTTCACTCGACCGATCGATTTATCCGGATAGAAGAGGGTGTACCGATCGTCCCGGGCACTCTTTTGGGGCTCCATGCTTTTTTGTACAATCGGGTCCGCTTCCCGCTCCTTGAGCTGTTCCCCCTCCCCTCTTGCGGCCCGCACAATGGGCCCGGGAAGGTAGGGCGCGAGGCGTGCGGTTGCTCCCACAGGGCCAGCGCCAGGCCCCCCACCCCCATGGGGAGTGGAGAAGGTCTTGTGAAGGTTGAAATGCATCACATCGATCCCCACATCGGCTGGTTTCAGGTATCCTAACAGGGCATTAAAGTTCGCCCCATCCCCGTACACGAGCCCACCAGCCTGGTGCACGATGGAGGTTACCTCCTCGATATTCTCCTCGAATAATCCCAGCGTGTTAGGATTTGTGATCATGAGACCAGCCACTGTTTCATCGCACCGTTCCCGAAGAGCCTTTAGATCCACATTTCCTCGTTTATCCGATGGAATCTGCTCGGCCGTGAAACCAGCCATTGAAACGGAAGCAGGGTTCGTTCCATGTGCGCTGTCGGGGATGAGGATGCGGGTTCGTTTCGTATCCCCTCGATCCAGATGGTAGGCGCGGATCATTAGGACGCCTGTCAGTTCCCCATGAGCCCCGGCGGCGGGCTGGAGAGAAACAGCTGTAAATCCCGAGAGCTTTTCCAGCGCAGCCTGTAGCCGGTACAGGAGCTCTAAACTTCCCTGGCAAAGATCCTCTGGTAACAGAGGATGAGCCTCGGAAAAACCCGGGAGGGAAGCCCCCGCATCGTTCACCTTGGGATTGTACTTCATCGTGCAGGACCCGAGGGGGTACATGTGGGTATCTACGGAAAAGTTTAGCCTGGATAGCCGGGTAAAATGCCGTACCACTTCCAACTCAGAGACTTCCGGAAGAGGAAGATCGGCTCGAAGAAGAATTTCTTTAGGTAGAGGGTACTCGGGAACATCCGCCTCCGGCACCGAGGCGCCTACCCTTCCCGGAGCCGAAAGCTCCCAGATAAAAGGCTCTACCGTATGAAATCGTTTGTTTTTGGTTGCCATGGAGCTACCCTTTCTCTCTCAACTTCATTCTCTCTCAACCATCGGTGCGGTCCGCACCGCAAGCCCATACACAATCTTCGATAAACTACTGTAAAAAGTAGCTTCCTTACCCAACAGAGGGTCTACCTTTTAGCTTTTATGCCGTTTAATCCATCTGCTAAGCGATCGATCTCTTCCTTCGTGTTCATTTCCGTCACACAGACGAGAAGCTCCTGTTTCCGATCCGGATAGTACCTCGAAAGGGGTAAGCCAGGCACTATATGGTGATGGGCCATGCGGCGCACTACCTCTTCCGCAGGGATCGGGCACTGGAGCACGAACTCCCGGAAAAAGGGAGAAGGACTCGTTACTTGGAATCCAGGTAGGGTCCCCAGCCGTTCGGCCGCGTAGCAGGCCTTTCGATAGGTGAGCTCCGCAACCTTCCGCAACCCTGTTTTTCCCAAAAGGGAAAGGTACACAGCGGCCCGCAACGCCACATGCCCCTGATTCGAGCAGATGTTACTGGTGGCTTTTTCCCGTCGGATGTGCTGTTCCCGGGTATTCAAGGTCAACACGAAACCGTTCCGATCCTTCCGATCGCAGGTAACTCCTGCCAGCCGCCCTGGCATCTTTCGAAGTAAATCTCCCCGGGTGGCAAAGATCCCTAGTCCCGGCCCCCCAAAGGAGAGATGACTGCCCAGACTCTGCCCTTCCCCCGTGACTATGTCCGCTCCATAGGAGCCGGGAGGTTCGAATAGGGCGAGGGAAATCGGATCCACCGAAACCACAAAAAGGGCACCCTTCTCGTGGATGGCCATACACAAGGTTCGATAAACTAACAAGGAGCCAAAAAAGGTAGGGAAGGGAACAACGACGCAGCACACCGTCTCATCTAATATCCCTTCCAGTTCTTCTGGCCTCCACGCCCCTTCCGCCAGTCCGCGGATTTGTAATCCAAAGGGCTGGATATAGGTTTTTATCGTTTCGATGTATTCCGGATGGAGAGCAGCGGAAAGGACCACGGTCTTTCGCTCCCCCCCTTTGGCCCGGAAGGCTAACAGAACCCCTTCCGCTAAGGCGGCAGCCCCATCGTAGTGAGAAGCATTCACCGTATCCATCCCTAAAAGGTCTGCCATGAGGCTCTGGTACTCGAACATGGCCTGAAGAGTCCCCTGACTCGCTTCGGGCTGGTAGGGTGTGTAGGAGGTGAGGAACTCGCCCCTAGACACGATGGCTTCCAAGGCAGCGGGTATAAAATGCCGGTAGGCTCCCGCCCCCAGGAAAAAAGCGACCTCCTCGGCCGAGGTGTTGCGGGAAGCCATCCGCTTCAGTTCCTTCAGCACATCCGCCTCGGAACAGCTTGGAGGGAGATCGATCGAGGGCTTCCGGTGTTTTTCCGGAATGTCCTGGAATAAATCTTCTACGCTCTTCAACCCAAGAGAAGAGAGCATCACCCGGCGGTCTTCGTCGGTATGGGGAATATAGGGAATCATAGACCTTTCACGAAAGCTTCGTACTCGGTTGCAGAAAGGAGTTCCTCGTACTCCTTCGGATTGGAAGCCTGGATTTTCACGAACCACCCCGCACCAAAGGGTTCCCGATTCACCAGGGCGGGATCCTCCTTCAACTTGCTGTTCACTTCCACGATGGTTCCCGAGAGGGGGGCGTACACATCACTGGCGGCCTTTACCGATTCCACCACTCCGAAGGCTTCCCCCTTCTGTACCACTTTGCCCTTTTCGGGCAACTCCACGAACACCACATCCCCTAGGCTATCCTGGGCGTAGTCTGAAATTCCAACGGTAAATAGGGTTCCTTCTTTTCGGGCCCACTCATGGGACTTCTGGTACTTTACGTCAGGATCGTACGTCATACCTTCCCCCTTCTGTTTCTTCGGTTGTTTCTCAAGCTCTATACGCGGGCTTGTACAGGGGCCGTTTCACCACCCGCGCTTTTTTCCGGGCGCCCCGTACCACAATGTAAAGGGTTTTTCCACTTATCGCAAGATCGGGCGGTACGAACGCGTTCCCCGCGAACGCGTCGAGGGTAGGAGCGTAAAGGCCTGTCACCACCTTACCTACCGTATTACCCATTGCATCCGCCACGGGATGCCCTGCCCTTGGCACAGCCTGATCTTCCATCACAAAAGTGGCAAGCTTCACCTTTGGACCTTCTTCTTTTCGGCGCAAAACCGCCTCATGGCCTACGAAGGGTTTCTCTAGATCGCAAGCCCATAGGAGAGAAGCCTCCACCGGAGTAAGGTCCTCCGAGAGTTCGTGTCCATATAAGGCAAATCCAGGTTCAAACCGGAGGGAATCGCGGGCCGCTAGGCCCGCGGGCCCTGCCTCAATTCCCAACTTTTGGGCAGAGGATAGGATCGCTTCCCAGACGAAGGGGGTTCGATCCCATGGTGGGAAGATCTCTACCCCATCCTCCCCCGTGTATCCTGTTCGCCCCACTAGACAACGGACTCCAGGCGCCTTCTCGGAATAGTTCGCCCCTTTTGCAGTATTCCCAGAAGTAATCCATACCCATGACCATCCAAACCGCTCGGGAGGAGTCCAACTTTTTCCCTGTTCATCCGTTGTGATCCGGGTTAAAAGATCTAGGGCCTTTGGTCCCTGGAAAGCTATCATTCCGAACCGAAAGGAAAGGTCCTCTATCTGAACAGGACCTTCTTTGGCCGCCCGCTGCTGGAACCAAGCAAGATCTTTTTCTGTATTGGCGGCATTGACCACGATGAACCATTCTTCCTCCCCCAACCGGTAAACGAATAGATCATCCAATACCCCTCCATCTTCGCGAAGGAGGAGAGAATACCGGGAGAACCCTACGGCTAAGTCTGAGAGTCGAGCCGTCAGGAGTCTATCCAGGAATCGAGTAGCCCTAGAGCCATACACGCGGATCCGGCCCATGTGAGAGGTATCGAATAGTCCCGCAGAACGACGTACCAACCGATGTTCTTCGATGGGTCCGGCAGGATACTGGATTGGCATTTCCCATCCCGCGAAGGGAGCCATCTTTGCCCCAAGGGAAAGGTGAGTATCATACAGAACTGTTCGCTTCATGGACCAAGGGTAGTACTAAATGTGGAAATTGCCAAGACATGTAATGGATCGCTGAAAAGTCGGTTGCCGTTTTCTTCTATTCCCTGTACACTCACTCCCATGGAAATACTGGGAAAAGAGTGGAAATCGGGAGACGGGGTAATTCTGGCGGATGGAGCTTGGGGTACGGAGTTTCTAAAACGGGGTTTGACGCAAGGGAATCCTGCCGAGGAATGGAACTTGAGCCGGCCCCAAGAGGTACGGGCGATTGCCCGGGAGTACTTATCCGCGGGAAGCCGGATCATCCTCACCAATACCTTTCAGGGCTCTCGGTTCCAGCTGGAACGGCATGGCTTGGGTAGTAAAATCAAAGAAATCAACCGAGTGGGAGCTTCCTTGACCCGGGAGGTGTGCGAGGGAAAAGCCATTACCGCGGGGGATATTGGACCTTCGGGGAAACTTCTCCTCATGGGGGAAGTAACAGAAGATGAACTTTTCGAGGCCTTTCAGGAACAGGCGGAAGCCTTGAAAGAGGGAGGTGCCCAATGGATCGTGGTGGAAACGATGACAGATATTGGGGAGATGGAAATAGCCGTTAAAGCAGCTTCCTCCACAGGCCTTCCTGTGGTAGCTTCCATGACGTACGAGCGTAATCCCACCGGTTACAGGACCTTCATGGGTCATAGTCCCGAAGATGCGGTAGCCGCTGCACTGAAGGCGGGAGCTTTCTGTATCGGCGCTAACTGCGGGAGTGGGATAGATACCTACGTAGAGTTGGCCTCCGTGCTTCGGTCCCTCACGGATAAGCCTGTTTGGATCAAAGCGAACGCAGGCCTTCCCGAACTGGTAGACGGTACACCCCGGTATCGGATGGATCCGGATACATACGCTCGGTACGTTCCTTCCCTAGTGGGAGCAGGGGTAGATTTCATCGGGGGATGCTGTGGAACTAGCCCTTCCTTTATCCGGAAAATCGCCGAAACGATTCGAGAACACCTGTTCTTTCCTTTGGGCTGAAATCCTGTCAGTTTCGTAAAGAGATCCTGCAAGGCGTGTTATAGATAAAAACTCAAAGAAGAATCCGCAAAATATTCACAAGTTATTCACAATTTCCAACATTCTTGAAGGTTCGGGCTCATTCAGCTGACGCAAAGCATTGTTCAACTAAATATAGGGATCCAGAAGTTACATTTTCCCTCTAAAAGATCTCCAAAACAAGGGTAAGGTATAAATTCCGTGTTTTAGATGAAATTTTCGAAATATTTTTTATTCTGAATTGAAGCAAGAAAACTCTTTTTTCTGTCCTAGTATATTCCCCAAAAAGAAATACCCGATTCCTCCATCTCCTCTATAGACAATTCCAGAATGTTTTCACAACTTATCCACAGATAGAGGAACCGGGCTTTTTAACACTTATCTCTTACTTGTCTCGATCCACGCCTCGGTAATAGATCCGTACCTGCTTATATAATCCTTCCCCTTCACTTTTCGTATCCACGTCTTCGAAATCGTTCAGGGCCGTGTGGATCAACCGACGTTCGAAGGGGTTCATGGGTTCCAACAGGCGAGAACCCTTGGTGCGGCGTACTTGCTCGCCAATCTTCCGGGCCATGCGAATCAGGTTCTGTTCCCTGCGGCTGCGGTAGTTCTCCGAGTCGATCACCACCCGCATCTCATCGTTCGTAAGCTTTCCAGCCACCACGTTGGCCAACAACTGGATGGCATCGAGGTTCTTGCCTTTCCGTCCGATCAAAATGCTGGAGTGCTCGGAGTCGATCCGTAAGCCAATCTTCTTGTCTTCCCGAAAGGAAATGGACACGGTTCCCGGATACCCCATCTTGGCGATCACATTCTCCACGAAATCCACGATGGCATGTTCGAAATCGTTCTCTGGCCCTTTCTTTTCGGGAGGAAGATCCTCATCGTCCACATGTACCCGGATCACCACCTTCCCTTTTTTAAACAGAAACCCCGATTTCTGAGCCTCGACGATTTCCACGTCGAACTCATCCCGGTTCAGCCCTAACGCTTCCACAGCCTTATCGATCGCTTCCTTCTCTGTACGTCCTTCAAACTCTTTCACCATATATAAACTCCTCGAGATAGATTACTGGGAAACCCTCCTTTTCCTATTGATGTACAGCTGCTGGAAAATGGTGAGGATGTTCATCACGATCCAGTATACCAGAAGTCCGGAGGGTACATCGTATAGGATGAAGAAGAAGATGATGGGGATTCCATAGGTCATCATCTTCATCTGGGCGTTGGAGGCGGTGCCTGCCGTCTGGGTAAACATTCCACTGATTAATTGGGTAACGACGAAGAGAATCGGCAGCAGGCGAATATCGCTCCATCCTAATAGGGGCAACTTATGGGGCGCAAAACTGTAGATCGATTCCGGAGCGGAAAGATCCGTAATCCAGGGGGGAATGAAGGCCGCTCCCCGAAGATCGAAATGTTTACTGAACAACCCGTACATGGCAAAGAAAATGGGGATCTGGAGGAGCATAGGAAGACAGCCGCTCATGGGATTGATCCCTTCCCTCTTGTAGAGTTCCGCCATCTCCTGGTTCAGTTTCGTGGGATTGTCCTTGTACTTTCGTTTCAGTTCCTCCATCTTGGGAGCCAGGGTTTGCATCTTACTGGTAGACTCGTAACTCTTGTGGGTAAGAGGAAACATAAGGATCTTCATCACGATGGTCACCAGGATGATGGCCACACCCCAGTTGGGGATGATCCCATAGAACAGACGGAGGAGGAACTTTAGGATCGCCTCCAGCCATCCGAGGAAGATACTCGAATCGATCGCTTCATCGAAGTTCATGTCCTGCAGGCCAAAGGCGTTATCATTTTTGTTATTGTACTGCCCCAGATACTTGGTGACCTTCGGCCCTAAATAGAACCGGTACGTGTCGATCTGCCGGGCCGTGCGAATCACAGGGCGGGAAATATAGATCTGGGCCGATTGAGGAATCCCTTCCACCGGCGCGGTGGAAAGGAGGATGGAGTACTCGGGCACTACGGGAGCGGCAATCACCGTAAAATACTTCCCCACGATCCCTACCCAGGTAGGTTTTTCGGTTACTTCCTTGTCCTTTCCCTCCGGGACCTTTACTTCCTTACGTTTCTTTTCCACAAAGGCATAGAAGTGGCGGTAATCCCCTTGGCCATCCAGTTTGGTGAATTGCGGACCTAGCTGCGGACCATACCGGAGGGTATAGGCCACGTTGTTGAAGTTCAACGGCAATACCGAGTTCAGGTTCGAATCCTCCAGCACGATATCGATCTGCATGAGGTACTCGCCTGGCTTGAAAATGTAGCGCTTCGTCAGCCGGAACGCAGAATCGGGAAAGCCGGTAACTTCGAACTCCCGGTAGAACTCGATCGTGTGAGCGTCCACCTTTCGTACGAAGAAGGGAACCTCCAGAGCAGGCGCTCCAGGTCCTCCAAAGGAAAGAGCGAAAGCCCCTGGGTCCTTCGAGGCAGGTAGCACCATGTCCACCAGGTCATCCTTGTCCTTGTGCTCTTTGAGTTTGAGTGACTTTACCACCCCTCCCTTTGTGGAGAAGGTAGCCAAGAAGAAATCCGTCTCCAGGGTAAGGATCGATTCCCTCGGTTCCGTATCCCCTTTTGCGGGAACGATCGTCCCGGTCGCGGAAATCGCTTGCGCGGAGGGGGACACTACCGGAGAGACTGGAGTAGCCTCCACCGGTTTCGTGGTGGGAGGCGTGGTTTGCGCTGGGGAGGATTGTTCTGTCCTCTGAACCGGCTCCGGTGGAACGGGTGGATAGAAGTAGTTCTGGATCATGAACCCGATGGTAATGACAATAACGGATAGAACAACAGCCAACAGAGTATTCTTTTCCATGAAAATCCTTTCTCCCTGAATTGGTATCTACGGAACGGGATCGTATCCGCCTGGGTTTCCCGGATGGCACCGAAGGACCCTTCGTACCCCCAACCAGGTTCCCCTACCAGCTCCGTACTTCTTCACTGCTTCCAACGTGTAGGCCGAGCAAGAGGGATAGAATCGACAGGAAGGAGGAAAGAGAGGAGAAACGATGGTTCGATATCCCTGAATCAGTAAAATGACAAACCTATCCAATCCTCTCCGAATGCTCCTGGAGAAGCCCTGCCTTTCCAAGGAGAGAGGAGATCTGCTGGAACCTTTCCTCATAGGTAAATTCTCCTGGATACAGGATGATGGCCAGATCGTATCCTGCCTTCATCCCTTGCTTGACCTGCCTGAAAGCTTCTTTTCCCAGCCTACGGGTCCGATTCCGCTCCACGGCCGTGCGTACCTTCCGGGTGGGTATGAACACAACCCGGTTGTAGGGCAACCCGTTTTCTCGGAAAAGAAGCTTCGCGCCGGGGCACCCTACCTTTTGACCCGAGGATAGGACCTCTTGAATAAGGGATGCCCCCCGAAGCCTCTCCCGCCTAGTAAGGCTTCTTTTCATCGGATACCGTGAGTTTCTTTCTTCCCTTTCTCCGTCTCCGCATCAGGATCTGCCGACCAGACTTCGTCTTCATCCGTGCACGAAAGCCAAATTTACGAACTCTCCTGCGTCTACTCGGTTGATAGGTGCGCTTCATATACGATTTCTCCTAAGAACAAAATTCCGGGTAGGGTAGTATACGAAGTACGTAGGACTCTGTCAATTCCAGCATGTTGGACATCTAGTATCCCTCCTTTGACCGTTTCTTGATCTGCTTACCCAATTTTTCCAACGCCTTTCGAAGCCTCTCGTTCTCGGTCGTGATTTTTTTTGGGCTACCGACTTCTTGGTCCGATTTTTCGAGGGCTATCCGTTGCCCTCCCGATTGCAGGGAAGAATGTATGGAAGGTGTTTTCTGAAAAAATTCTTCGGTTGTGCTTTTGAGCCGGTAGTGCACGGAGGTTATCCCAAGGGAGGGATGCTTCTTCTGGATCCGTTGAAGGATCCTTTTCTGCTTCAGCTGGAACATCTGCATCCACCCGGGATGATCCACTTCCAGTAACAGGGAGTTTCGACGGATATCGATGGGTCGAACATGGCAAGCGAGATCTACCCCCACCAGGTCCATCCAATCGGAAAAGAAGGTGACGTACGTTTGCCCCTCGTCAAAGTTCAAATGGCTGAATAGTTCTTTGAGAACGTCTCCCGCCTTTTGGATATCATCCCGTTTTCCCATCCGCCTTTAACGCTCCTTTCTCCACAGTATACACCTGGGTAGTAGGTCTCAGATAGGTTTGGTAGGGCTCATCCGGCAGAAAGGTAAAGAAGGCCTGGTCATACGCTGGAAGCCAAGAAAAGAACCGTTTCCTACGGGGATGATCCATCTCCAACAGCACGTCATCCAACAGAAGGATGGGTTTACGACCAATTTTTTCGGTATAGAAGAGGGCCTGGGCTGTTTTCAACACCAGGGAAGCCAAACGAATTTGACCATTGGATGCTGTGGTAGAAAACTCGCCTTCTCCGAAGAAGAATCGAAACCGATCCCGATGGGGACCTGAGGTAGAAGACCCTACCCGTAGATCCCGCTCCCGGGTTTCCTTTAGGACGCGAAGCACTTCCTTCGGTTCCTCGTATCTCCAAGAGGGCAGATATTCGATGAAAACAGGAATGGAGAGCTGGGACACTTCCGCGAAGATGGTAGAGAAGACCTGTCCAAAGGCTTCCACGATCCGTTTTCGCAATTGAGAGATTTCGATTCCGAGTCGGGCGAATTCCTGATCGAAGGCTTCTAGAATTTCCCGCTGATCCTGCTTTAGAGCGGCGTTTCTCTGCTTGAGGAGTTTTCCGTACCGGTTCCATAGGGAAAGGAAGAGGGGATCTGTCAATACAGAAGTCTGGTTGAAGAAGTGCCGTTGCCGTTCCGGTGGACCCACGATGAACTGGGTATCCTCGGGGACGAACAGGATCGACGGGATCTTTCCGATTATCGCGCTTCGATCCCTGATCTCCTTCCCATCCACAAGAATCCGTTTCTGCCCTTGTTCCAGAACAAATCGAACCTGGATAGGAACCTCACTTTCCGTAGAAAATATCCCCTCTACCCCGCATTCCGTTTGCCCCATTCGGATCAGATTTTCGTCCTTCTTCGCTCGAAAGGAGGTGCCATAGGAAAGGCAATACACTGCTTCCAGGACATTGGTCTTGCCCTGCCCATTCTCCCCTACAAGGAAGATCTCTTTACCCGAACAGGTCCAAAGGGCATTTTCCAAGTTCCGGAATTGGTAGAAGCGGATGGAATGGAATCCCATCGATCAATCGAGTTGCATGGGCATCACGATGTGAAAGTATTCGGTACTTTCCGCGGGGCGAATCGTTAAGGCCCGGTTCGGTTCCGTGTATTCGATTAGTACAGAAGAACCTTCCATCACCCGAAGAGGTTCCAAGAGATACACGTAATTCAAAGCGATCACATTCTCGGGCCCCTCATAGTCGCAGAGTAGTTCCTCCTTGGCCACTCCCAGTTCGCTTTCCTCCGAACTTAACACCATTCTACCCTCGGATAGTTCCAGATAGATTCGTTTAGATTTCTGCTCCACTAAGAGGGAGACCCTCTTTATCGCTTCCAGGAGTTCGGGAATACCTACTTTCAGTTTGTGCTTCTGTTCAGCTGGAATGACCCGTTGGTAGTTGGGAAACTGCCCCTCGATCAGAGCGGTAGAGAGTTTCTGATTGTCAAACATGAGAAACACGTTCTTATCGGATACCGCGATGGAGATGGATCCTTCCCCAGAGGCAAGACGTTGAACGAGGTTCAACGCTTTGGGAGGAATAATTACCTGATTGAAATCCGGAATGGGTTCCGAAGAAAGTTTCGAGATGTAGGAGAGTCTCCTTCCATCCGTGGCTACCATCACTAGTTGATCCTCGTTCTTTTCCATACATACCCCGTTCATGTAGTACCGGGTCTCGTCTTCGGAAACGGAAAAGATCGTCTGGGTGATCATATCCTTGAACTGTTTCTGGGGGAAGGAGAAGTAGAGATTCTCCGCGATGGAGGGAAGTTCGGGATACTTGTCGGAAGAGATGGTCTTTAACCTGAAATCGATCTTCTTGAACACTGGTTTAATGAGGAACGTCCCCTGTTCCTTTTCCTCGAACTCGATATCCCCTTCGGGCATGGTTCGTAGAATGCCAAGGAACTTGTCGCAGAATACCGTTGTGCTTCCAGGTACGGATACCTCTACGGGAATCTTCGTTTCGAAGGCCACTTTCATGTCCGTTGCCCGAATCGTCAGAGTGCCCTCGTTTGCTTCCAGAAGAACGTTTGACAGGATGGATATGGTGCTCTTGGAAGAAATGATTTCCTGAGCCACAGCGATTTCTTTCAATAAGGCGTTTTTTTCGCAGGTGAACTTCATTCTTCTCTCCTCTTAGATAGATATACTAGAAGTGATAGTAGTAAGGGTTGTAGGTATGTGAATAATAGGATTATTTATTTTTGACAGATATAGATAGTTTGCACAACCTTCCTGTATAACTCTGTATCGGTTATGCACAAGTTCCATCCTTCTGAAAATAGTTCCATGGTTTTCCATGGTTTTCAACAGGGCATCCACCAGTATTTCCTCTTACCCTTTGGCAGAATGTTCTCGAATCGTACGGATTAGGTGTTGAATGATGGGTTCCAGGGTAGGATCCATCCGCATCCGAGTTTCGATCTTTTGACAGGCATGCATCACCGTGGTGTGATCCCTTCCTCCAAACTCGAGTCCTACCTCAGTGGTGGAGTACTCGGTGATTTCCCGGGCGATGTACATGGCTACCTGCCGGGGAAAGGCAATGGCTTTGGTTCGCTTCTTTCCGTTCAGATCCGAGTACGTCAACCCGAAGTACTCTGCCACTGTCTTTTTGATGATGTCCATCGTGACGTTGTTCTGTTTGGGACTGGAGAACATGTCCTTCAACTGGGATTGGGCAATCTCCAGGGTGATGTTCTTGTTGACCAACTCCGCGTAAGCGATGATCTTGGTTAGGGCGGCCTCCAGGTCCCGCACGTTGGTGGTTACGTTGGTACAGATGAGGTTCAGTACTTCTTCGGGGATGGACACATTAGCCAACTCCATCTTCTTTTTCAGGATGGCGTACCGGGTCTCGTAGGAAGGGGGTTGGAGGTCCACGTTTAATCCCCGCTCGAATCTACTTCGGAGTCGATCGGAGAGGGACTTTATCTCGGAGACGGGGCGGTCACAGGTAAAGACCATCTGTTTGTTCGCTTCATAGAGGGCGTTGAAGGTATGGAACAGCTCTTCCTGCGTTTCCTCCTTATTCTGGAGGAAATGGATGTCGTCAATAAGAAGAACATCCGCATTCCGGTACTTGTTCTTGAACTTGTAGATATTCTTGTCCCGTAATCCTTGGATGAACTCGTTGGTGAAATTTTCAGCGGTCACGTACACTACCTTGAAATCGGAGAACTCTGCATAGACCGAATGCCCGATGGACTGGATTAGGTGCGTTTTTCCCAACCCTACGCCCCCGTAGATGAGGCAGGGATTGTAGGCAGTACCGGGATTCTTGGCGATGGCTATAGCCGCGTTCGCCGCGAATGAGTTGTTCACCCCGATGACGAAGTTTTCGAACGTGTATTCCTTTCGCAGTTGGGGATGGAGACCTCGACTCTTCTTCTGGAATGCCGCAGTGGGAGAGAGGGAAGCAGCGTTGGCCGCCGTGGGGATACTTCCCGTAGGAGCTGAATTTCCTGATAAGCTTTGAGAACCCTTAGAAGCCGTGGTAGGCGAACCGCTTCCCACAAGATTTCCTTCCGCAGAACCCTGGGAAGAGGCAGTGGATTCCTTCCCCAGGGCGGGCTGCTTCTTTTTCACGGTGAGGGTAAGGGCAATTTTGAATCCCGATAGGTCGAAGAGCTTTTCCTCTAGGAGGGATTGATAGCGCTGTTTCACCTGGTCCTTGTAAAAGGAGGAAGGCACGGAAAGAATGATCTCTCCTTCCTGTGAACCCTCGTAGGAGAGGTTGGAAAACCACATGAGGTACTCTTGATCTGATATTTCTGATCGTATTTGCTGGATCGCTTCTTTCCAGAACACACTGTAATCCCACTTCGTGTTAGCCATACATCGATCCATTTTACGATATCCTTTGCTTCTTCGCAACGCTTGGGTTGCCTTTACTTTTTTTGGCAGGATCCCTATAATTCCCGAACAAGGAAAAATATGCAACATACCTACTCGGCTCAAAGCATTCAAGTATTAAAAGGGTTAGATGCCGTTCGCAAACGACCCGGAATGTACGTGGGTTCCACCGGACAGGAGGGCCTGCACCACCTGGTGTACGAGGTGGTGGACAATAGTATCGATGAGGCATTGGCCGGATTCTGTACCAATATCGATGTAAAGATCGAAAAGGGGAACATCATTTCCGTGTTGGACGATGGACGGGGTATTCCTACGGAAGTACATCCTACGGAAAAGGTGAGCGCCCTGGAAGTCGTGATGACTCGCCTCCACGCAGGAGGTAAGTTCGATAAGGGTTCGTATACGATCTCCGGTGGACTCCATGGGGTTGGGGTCTCGGTAGTGAACGCCCTTTCCCTCTGGTTGGAAGTGAAGGTGTTCCGGGATGGGAATATCTACTACCAGAAGTATAACCGGGGTGTCCCCGAGAAGCCCGTCGAAGTAATTGGTTCCACAGAATACCGGGGTACCCTGGTTCGGTTCGCTCCCGACCCGGAAATCTTCGAAACGACGACCTTTAGTTTCGATATCCTATCCACTCGGTTACGGGAACTGGCCTTTTTGAACAAAGGAATACGGATCACCATCATCGACGAGCGCATCCCCAATCCCAAACTCCACGAGTTCAAGTTCGATGGAGGGGTGAAAGAGTTCGTCGAGTACCTCAACAAGAAAAAGACCACCATCCATGGGGGGCCCATCTACTTCCAGAAAACAAAGGAAGATGTGATTCTGGAACTGGCCCTCGAGTACAACGATGGGTTCACCGAGACCGTGTTCACTTTCGTAAACAATATCAATACGAGAGAGGGCGGTACCCACTTGGTAGGATTCAAGTCTGCCCTTACCCGGACTTTGAATGAGTTCCTTAAAAAATCGAAGTTCGCGAAGAAACTGGAGGATACTCTTACCGGTGAAGACGTTCGGGAAGGCCTTACCGCAGTTATTTCCCTCAAGATCCCCAATCCCCAATTCGAGGGGCAGACGAAGGCCAAGTTGGGAAACTCCGAAGTAAAGGGGATCGTGGAGTCCATCGTCAATGAACAGCTAACCAACTACTTCGAGGAAAATCCCGAAGTGGTCGACAAGATCCTCGAAAAATGCGTGCTGGCAGCCCGGGCTCGAAACGCTGCCCGGCAGGCCCGGGAACTGACTAGAAGAAAGAGCCTACTGGAGAACTCGAGCCTTCCCGGTAAACTTGCCGATTGTTCGGAAAAAGATCCGGCCAAGTGCGAGATCTACATCGTGGAGGGAGACTCCGCGGGGGGTAGCGCGAAGCAGGGGAGGGATCGGAGATTTCAAGCCATTCTGCCCCTCTGGGGTAAGATGCTGAACGTGGAGAAAACCCGAATAGACAAGGTATTGAGTAACGATAAACTTCAACCCATCATCACTGCCTTAGGAACCGGGGTAGGATCCAACTTCGATATCAAGAAGCTGCGGTACCACAAGGTGATCATCATGGCCGACGCGGATGTGGATGGTTCCCACATCCGGACCCTCCTCCTCACCTTTTTTTTCCGGTACATGACGGAGTTGGTGGAACGAGGGCACGTGTACATCGCCATGCCACCCCTCTATAAAATTGCCGTGGGCAAGCAGGTGTTCTACGCCTATGACGACGAGGAGAGGGACAGGATCCTGAAGGAGCTGAATCTCCCTTCGGATAAGGTGAACATCCAGAGGTACAAAGGATTGGGAGAAATGAACCCGGAGCAACTCTGGGAGACCACGATGAATCCGGAAACCCGCAAGATCATGCAGGTGAAGTTGGAAGATTTCGTGGAAGCGGAAGATATTTTTACCACTCTAATGGGGGAAAATGTAGGACCTAGACGGGAGTTCATCGAAGAGAATGCCCTTTTCGTGTCTAACCTAGATGTATGACCAAGTCCTAAAGAATTCGTTCATTCTACTGTGTTAGGTGAGGAAAAACGCTGTGGCAGAATCGAAAGAGACCGTAATTCCGGTAGCGATCGAAGACGAGGTTAAAACCTCTTACCTGAACTATGCCATGTCCGTAATCGTGGCTCGGGCCCTACCCGATGTGCGGGACGGCTTAAAACCCGTGCACCGGCGGATCCTTTACGCGATGCACGAGATGGGGGTCCGTTCCAATCAACCGTACAAGAAAACGGGAAGGATCGTGGGGGACGTGCTGGGAAAGTACCATCCCCATGGGGACATGAGCATATACGATGCCCTAGTGAGGTTAGCGCAGGATTTTTCCCTCCGGTATCCCCTCATTCAGGGGCAAGGGAATTTTGGTTCCATCGATGGGGATCCACCTGCTGCGATGCGGTACACCGAAGCCCGCATGACAAAGCTCGCGGAAGAGATGCTGCGGGACATCAACAAGGAAACGGTGGATTTCGGTCCCAACTACGACGATTCCCTTCAAGAACCCAAGGTTCTGCCCGCCGCGTTTCCCTTCCTTCTGGCCAATGGAGCAAGCGGTATTGCCGTAGGAATGGCCACCAACATACCTCCCCATAACCTACGAGAAATTTGCAACGCCATTGCGCACTACATCGATCATCCCGAGGATCCTGTTGAGGAACTGATGCGACATGTGAAGGGCCCGGATTTCCCTACGGGAGGAACCATCTACGGGATCAAAGGAATCCGGGAAGCCTATACCACGGGAAAAGGGAGGATCGTGGTTCGGGCTCGGTTCACTATAGAAACCACCAAGAGCGGGAAGGACATGATCATCATCACCGAGATTCCCTACATGGTGAACAAGGCAGCCCTCATCATGCGGATCGCCGATCTGGTGAAGGAGAAGAATCTGGATGGAATTGCCGATCTCCGGGATGAATCGGACCGGGACGGGATGCGAATCGTGATCGAACTGAAGAAGGGGGTGAGTCCCAAGATCATTCTGAACTTCCTTTTTACCCATACCCAGTTACAGGTGAACTTTGGGGTGAACAACCTCGCTCTTGTGGATGGACGACCAAAGACCCTGAACTTGAAAGAGATGATAGGGTACTACGTCGGACACCGTAAAGAAGTGGTAATCCGGCGTAGCAAGTACGATCTGCGCAAAGCCGAGGAACGAGCCCATATTCTAGAAGGGTTAAAGATCGCCCTGGAGAATATCGACGAAGTAATCGCTATCATCAAATCCTCCGGCACGGTAGAGATTGCCCGAAACCGGTTGATTGAACGATTCCATCTGTCGGAGATCCAAGCACAGGCAATTCTAGATATGCGACTCCAGAGGCTCACTAGTTTAGAGACAAAAAAGATAATAGAGGAATTAGAGGAGACATTAAGACTAATCGCCGAATTGAAGGACTTACTGTCCAGCGAGCAGAAGATCCTCCAGGTGGTGAAGAAGGAGTTGCTGGAACTGGCGATCCAGTATGGGGATGATCGCCGCACCATGATCTTTCCGGATGAAATCGAAGGGCTCAATATCGAAGACCTGATCCAGAGGGAAGACATGGTCGTGATGCTCTCAAGCCGGGGATTCATCAAACGGATCCCGGTTACCGCTTACCGGCTCCAGGGAAGGGGAGGTAAAGGATCCTCTTCCACGGTACTGAAGGAGGAAGACTACATCACCCACGTGTTTGTTGCCTCTACTCACGATTATATTCTCTTCATTTCCAGCGAAGGGAAAGCGTACTACCTGAAAGTCCATGAGATCCCCGAAGGATCGAAGAATTCCCGGGGTCAGCATATTAAAACCCTCATTTCCATTTCACCCAACGAGGATATTGCTGCGGTAGTGGAGTTGGCGCAGTTCTCCGATAACACCTATCTACTGTTCGCTACCCGGAAGGGGGTGATCAAGAAAGTCACTACCTCGGATTTCGAGAATGCTAAAACCCGGGGAATTCTGGCCATACGGCTTGATTCGGGAGACAAGGTAGTGAAAGGGCTTCTTACGGACGGGAAACAGGAGTTGTTGCTCCTAACCCGAAAAGGCCGCGCGTTACGGTTCCATGAGGACAATGTCCGCCCTATGGGGAGGAGCAGTCGGGGAGTGCAGGGAATCCGGCTTTTGGGAGGGGATGAGTTGGCGGGAGCTGTATTGATCGAACCGAAGAAACAAGTACTACTGGTTACCGAGTTTGGATACGGCAAACGGTTAGAGTTCGAGAGCTTTCAACCCCATGGAAGAGCCACGGGAGGGCAGATCGCATATAAAATCACCCCAAAAACTGGGGAAGTTTCCGGTGGGCTGTCCGTTAAGGAAGACGATGAATTGGTCATGATTACCTCGCAGGGGAACGCGCTAAAGCTTAGAGCAAAGGATATTCCCGTACAGGGGCGGGCGGCGCATGGGGTGAGGATGGTGGAGATTGAACAACCCGACTTTGTCGTGGGTGTCGACATCACTCAATCCTAGTTACTTCATCGAACCTTGTGTATACCCTTTAAACGCGTATTTCGGCAGATACTCTTTTTTCTTCTTTAAGGGTGTCTTATATCTCCGGAACCAGAGGGCTTCCCAGAGCGGAGTCAACGGTTCATGCGTCAGGAAGAACCGCTCAACATAGACCTTTTCTAGTTTCTTTTTGAACCTTTCTGAAGGAATCCCCGCCACCTGCGCATGAGGGGGGAAGTGAATGGCACCCCAGTGTATCCTGTAAGGTTTCTGGTAGTTGTGGTATAGAAGGTAGCAGAGAAGGCGGGAAAGCCCGTTATTGACATTACGAACAAAGGAAACGGACTCTCGGTGATAGGCTGCTATGTCTTTAGTGAGTTCACGGTCAATGTAGTTGGAAGGAAATAAAGGATTATGGACGGTGCGAGATAGTTTGGAAGAGATTTGAGTGTGGGAAAATTGATTTAAAGCAAAAGCTTCCTTCAGAAAGGGGACTTTCCGGAGAGCAGAGGGATAAGCGGGGTGTTCATCGGTATATAGGGTTAGTTTTGGATGAAATGAGGGTTCCCAAAAGGTAGAAAGATCCTGAATAAGGAATGAGAAGGAATCCGAAAGAGCACCTCGAGGAGGTTTCCACTGGGATTCTAAGACCTTTTGGTGGGCTTTCTGTTCAGATCGCATAGTCCCTTTGCGGCGGATGGTAGCATGAGAGATGCCGTAAATAAACTGGGATTCTTTGCCCACGGTGATATTAATGTTGTTTGGGAAGTATTGGCTCCGATCAAAGCGTTCGTATCCGTCAGCGGTTAAGTCTTCTTGGATTTGGTGAGTACGGAGGCAGTGTTGTTGGAGTAGGAGGGCGTTTCGACTAAGCCGATCGATGCGGTTTTGAATGGAAGCTGGGGAACAGTGTAGAAGTCTTGCGATAGAACTGAGATTCTGCCCTGAGTAGAGGGCTTGGTGAAGGGAATGATAAGGGAGGGATCGTTTAGTATAATAATCCAACTGGAAGGTTCGTATACCAAAGGTTTTTCCACAGGCTTTACATCGGTACCGAGGGACATGTCCCACTACTTGAGTGTAGTATGTCCCGATTCGCACAAAAGGAACTAAAAAGGGTGGGTTCTTTGGAGTTTTAGGGGAGTGATACACACACGCGGGATTGGGACAGAAAGATGGATAGAACATAGGTACCTCCGATTCTTTTTACGGAGGAAGCCTATTGGTTGATTGTATTCTTTATCCTATACACAAGGTTCGATAAACTAAAGAGTGTTTCACGTGAAACAAGGGGTTACTTTTGTGAGGCAAACTGTTCTATAAACCTCCCCATCTCCCTCTGATACTCCTTCTTCAATACTTCCTTCTCTTTTTCGGGTAAAAAAGAAGCATTGAGAGCCGTAAGGTTCAATGCGGTGAACTCCTCAATGCCGAACTGGAAGTAGTTGGCAGCTTTGACGTAATCATCGGAGAGGTCTGTATCCTGAATAGTAGGGTCGTCAGAATTGATGGTTACGGGGACCCCTAACCGAAATAACCTTCCTAAGGGATGGTTCGTTTCATCGGGCCAGGAACCAGTTTGGTAGTTCGAGGTGATACACTGTTCCAGCACGATGAAGCGTTCCTTTAATACTTTTTGAAGGGCAGTATCTGTGATGGTTGCGGTGCCATGGCCAATACGAGAAGCTCCCAGCTCTATAGCTGCCCAGATTTCTGAAGAGGGAGTTACTTCTCCTGCGTGAATGGTGGATTTATAGATATTGTCTTTTTGGATGGTGGTGAATAACTTGCGAAATAATTGGATGGGGAAATTTTGTTCATCACCCGCCAGATCAATGCCGACTATATCAGTAAGGTTTAACGAAACGATCGCTTTGTATAGGTTATACATCCCCTCTTGGTCTTGTTTACCCCGGTTGAGAGTGATAAGGTATTTGATTTTGAACCCTGCTTCCTCAGCGGCTTTGTTTCCCGCTTCTACGATGAGGCGTGTGATTTCCCGTCTGTCATAATTATTTTGTAAAGAGAAGTGCTCCGGTGAAAAACGAAGCTCGATATAGAAAATTCCATCGGATTTTAGGTTTTTTACCGAGGCGTAGGTGATGTTGTAGACATCGTCGTAGGAACGGTACCAATCGTTTTTAAACTTAGAGAGGAAAAGTTGAAAATCCGGTTTTGATTCTTTAGGGAATTGAACGAACTTCTTGAATGCGGAGAACTCTTTAGGTACGTCCAACCCATTCTTGAGCGCGATATGGTGCCAGGTAGGTAAATCAAAGGTACCTTCCAGGTGACGATGCAACTCGACTTTAGGAAAGTGAGTAAAAAAAAATTTTTGTTCTTTTTTGGACATACTCCAGTTCCTTCACGATTCGAGCAATTATACTATAAATCTACACTATTTAGTGAATTTTTCAAGAAACTGGAGGAAGAAGTTCCCTTGTTCAATTGTTAGAAATGCACTCCTAATTAACAAAATCCTAAGAAGGAATAGTTAAGGGGCACCTACAATGTACTGATAAATAATCTGCGACTGGCTATTACCGATCCTTTAAACTGAGTTTGGAACCCTCGCCTCACTCTGAACGTCATGCGCTTTCTAACTTAGGCTATCCTGACTCTGGGTCTTATTACAAGGATTCCACCGAACTGATTTCTGGAATCACTTTCTTCAGGTACCGTTCCACCCCCTGCTTCAAGGTAAGCTGGGACATGGGACAGCCATGGCAAGCGCCAGTCAGTTTCACGGTTACTTTTCCCGCTTCGTCCACGTCTACCAGTTCTATATCCCCCCCATCCATCTGTAGGGATGGGCGAACGTCTTCGATCGCGGCTTGTACTTTCTCTTTCAGCATATATACTCCTTGGGTAATACTTACTAATTTAGTATCGATTTGTCAATGAGTACTGTATTTTCAACTCGCTTTTCTGTATACTGATCCCGATGGGAAAGACGATTGTTTTTGCCAACCAGAAGGGTGGGGTGGGTAAAACCACTACCGCGTGCAACTTGGGAGCCTACCTGGCAGAAGCAGGCAAAATGGTTCTCCTGATCGATTTTGATCCCCAGGGCAACTTATCAAGCAGCGTCGGTGCCAAGAACAATGGAAAAGGGATCTATGAAGCGATCAATGGCAAAGCCTCCATCGAAGAGGTGATTCAGAAAACTCCGGTGGAGAATCTCTTCATTGCCGCTTCCAGTGTGAATCTCACCGGTGCAAATGTGGAACTGGTGGATCAGAAGGATCGAGCCTTTTTCCTGCGAAGGACCCTTGAGCCCATCAAGGATCGGTACGATTATCTCTTCATCGATTGTCCTCCTTCCCTAGGAATTCTGACACTGAATGGACTGGTAGCCGCCGATTCGGTAATCATCCCTCTGCAATGTGAGTACTTTGCCCTAGAAGGACTCAGTCTTCTACTGGAAACGGTAAAACGAATCCAAACTAGTATGAATCCTTCTTTAGAAATCGGGGGAATCCTTTTTACCATGTACGATTCTCGAACACGGCTGGCCAACGACGTGGTGAAGGAGGTCTGTGGGTATTTTGGCAAGAAGGTGTTTAAGACGATCATTCCGAGAAACGTCCGATTGTCGGAAGCCCCTTCCCATTCGGTGCCTATCAACCTGTATGATCCAACCTGTGTGGGGGCTAAGAGTTACCAGAAACTCGCAGAAGAGGTGATCGATCGTGTCTAAGCGAGCCCTCGGTAAAGGGATAGATGCCCTTTTCCAATCCTTAACCGAAGAGGGAAAGGAAGAACAACGGTCGGAAGGATACGAAATTCTGGATGTGTCCCGACTGGTCCCCAATCCCCATCAGCCGAGGAAAGAGTTCAAGCAGGAAGCGCTGGAAGAGTTGGCTGCCTCGATCCGAGCGAAAGGGGTACTTCAGCCGTTACTGGTAGAACCACGGGACGATGGTTCCTACACGATCGTGGCTGGGGAACGGAGGTATCGGGCCGCTATCCTGGCAGGGATACAGAAGGTTCCTGTCATCATTCGATCGTTTACCGAACAGGAACGGTTGGAGATCGCCCTGATCGAGAACCTCCAACGGGAAGACCTTACACCCATCGAAGAGGCAAAGGCGTATCGGACCTTGATGGAAACCTCTGGGTTGAGCCAGGAGGAACTATCGGAACGGATCGGGAAGAATCGCTCCACCATTGCGAACACTCTACGACTTCTAAAACTGCCCGAGGATATGCAGGAGGCGATCCATTCTGGTTCCCTTTCGCCGGGTCATGCCCGGGCCATCCTTTCCATCGTGAACCCTGCCGATATGCGGATCCTATTTAATCGGATCTTATCTAAGGGGCTTTCGGTACGGGAAGCGGAGACGATGGCTGCCGAGTTGAATAGGGGTTCCCGGGCCGCAGAGCCAGAGAAGGAATCTACCTTTCCAAAACAACGCCCCCTTGAACTGCAGGAGTTGGAGCAACGCCTCCTGAATGTGCTTGGAACTAAGGTGCGAATCCGGGGAAACGGGAAACGGGGTACCATAGAAATCGCCTACTTTTCCACGGAAGATCTGGAACGAATCGTAGAAATCCTGGAACGCTAACAAATAGGAACAGTGTAAGGAGCGTCTCTTGTCATGGAAAGGATCAGATTTGGTAAAACCGATCTCAAAGTCAGCAAGGTTGCCATGGGTGGAATACCCATTATGCGGTTGTCCAAACCTGACGCGGTCCGACTTGTACAACGGGTGTTGGATCTAGGGGTCAATTTCATCGACACAGCCACTGGATACACGGATAGCGAGGAGAAGATCGGGGAGGCGATTCGAGGGATTCGCAGGGAAACCTTAGTCCTAGCTTCCAAGTCACCCGCGGATGATCGAACTACTTTTCTCCAACATCTGGATCGAAGCCTGAAACGGCTCGGAGTCGATTACATTGATATCTACCAACTGCACAATGTAAGTACCCGAAAGCGCTTCGATGCCGTGTTCGCCCCGGACGGAGCCTTCGAAGGATTGATGGAAGCGGTCAAAGCGGGAAAAGTCCGGTATCCAGGTTTCAGTTCCCACAGCGTGCCCTTAGCGATCGAATTAATGAAAACCGGCAAGTTTTCTTTTGTTCAACTACCTTTCAATTGTATCGATACCGAAGCGGAGGATGTGGCTGTTCCGTTGGCGAAAGAGCTGGGAATTGGTTTCATTGCCATGAAGCCGATGGGAGGCGGTATGTTGGACAATGCGAGCCTTGCCATCCGGTACTTATTACGGTATGAACACATTGTTCCAGATCCAGGGATCGAACGCATCGAAGAGATGGAAGAAATCGTACACCTCGTGAACCATCCTGCACCCCTTACCGAGTCGGAATGGAAGAAGATCGAAGCCCTTCGAAAGGAACTCGGGTCGGAATGGTGTCACCGGTGCGACTACTGCCAGCCCTGCCCCGAGGGGATCCAGATCAGTTCTGTTCTGAGCGTAAAGAGCTTCCTGAAACGGATGCCGTTGGAGAGGGCCTATCAATTCTTGAACGAGACGATGCGGAAGGTCCCTTCCTGTACGGAATGTAGGACCTGTGTCTCCCGTTGCCCGTATGACTTGTCCATTCCTGAACTGTTGAAAAAGAACCTCCGTATTTGGGACGAAGCTTTCAAAGCGCTTAATCCAGAAGTAAAGACATAGAGAACGGTATACTAAACGAGACTTCAGTCCAGGAGACTTATTGGAAACACTATTTCGAATTTTGTTCCCTTCTGCCGGGTAATACGTAGAGAACCCCCTAGTTGATGGGTAAGAGCTTCTATAAGCTGGAGGCCGAAACTCGATACATGAATCAGATCGATGGAATCGGGGATTCCAATTCCATCGTCTTCGACGATGAGGGAAACGAAGGTTTTGGATTTCCCCCAGGCATTCTCACCTTCAGGTTCGTGTTTTCGAGCCAAAACTCGAATTCGTCCTTCGGTCCTTCCTGAGAAGGCGTATTTGAGGGAGTTTGTGATGAGTTCGTTTACAATGATTCCTATATGAGACAGTTGATTTACCAGTAACACGATATCCTGTACATCCAATTCGAGGGTTAGGAGGATTTTTTTGGGAAAGGAGTCGATAATTTCTTTTACTAATGTGGGAAGGTACTCCTTCAAGGACATCTGTTGGATTTGATGGGTCCGATACAGTTTATCATAGAGGATCCCGAGACTCTTCAGCTTGTTGTTGGCTTCCTCCAACGTCTGGATTATATATGGATCTTCCGATGCGTTGGCCTGGAGTTGTAGCAGACTAGTCACGGTCTGCATGTGATTCTTGACGCGATGGTGTACCTCCTTTAGAAGGATCTCCTTTTCTTTTAAAAGGGAAAGAATCTTCTGTTCTATCGCCTTTCGACTAGTAATGTCCTGGGTGATTCCGATCCGATGCGTGATTTTTCCCTTAGGGTCGTACAATCCTTTCCCAATGATCCGTAACCATCGGTGATTCCCCTTCGCGGTTAGGGTCTCTACCTCTAGATCGAAAGGGGTTCCCCTCTCCATCAGCTCGAGCACTGCTTTCTGGTGCACGGGTCGGTACTGGGGAAGTTCGAACTGAATAATTTCCTCCCAGGTCAAAGGAGTGGAGGACTCTAGTTCATAGATGACGTACAGTTGTTTCGTCCAGGAGACTTTATTGTTTACTAGATCGACCTTCCATGCTCCGATCTTCCCGATCTCTCCCATTTTTTCCAGTAGGTCGTGCGATTCGAGAAGATCCTGGAAGAGTTCTATGGGAGGTAAGGACGATCGCTCTATGTGATCTGAAAGCATAAGACCCTTTAATATTTACCTATTTTTATTAAATAATCTTAATATAGATTTTAAATTATTTTATCAATTACTGTCAAGAAAATTTATTAAACCTGAACTGAGCGATTCGGTATAGAAAGCATGGTGAAAGGCCGGATTATACCTCCGTAACACAGATCCAAGGTCCCAGTGTCCTCTGGAATGGGGGAATATACCCCGTGTATAAAGATTTCTTTGTTAG
>Ga0067045_1027812_pt1 | contig 58653 bp, 50 predicted proteins | sample TerdegcTABiofilm_FD_59184 | JGI IMG/M metagenome (GOLD analysis project Ga0067045, IMG submission 59184) | Combined Assembly of (Gp0054472, Gp0054536) Wastewater bioreactor microbial communities from Singapore -Terephthalate degrading...
TCCGGGGCGAGCCGGACCCGGCTCGAGGAAACGGCGGAGGTTTTCTAGGGCGGGGGAAAAAGCGGGGGCTTCCGAACAACGTCCGGAAGCCCCCAGAATCCCCCTATCGGAATCGCGGGCCGGCCGACGGCCTTCCCGCGCACCGAACAAACCTTGACAGCCGGGTACCCGCGCTCGACGCGGCCGCGAGCCCGGCCTTCCTCAATCCTCTTCGGACTCCGTTCTCTGGACCGCGGAAACGGCGGTCACGATATCCCGTGCCGCGCCCCTGAGCAGGTCCAGGATGGATCCGAAAGGATCCCGCATCCGCACCGAGGGACCGGATACGCTCACGGCGCCCAGGAAGCCCAGGGCGGGAATCTCCACGGGCACGGCGATGCAGACCAGGCCCGGCTCGTACTCTTCCCGGTCCATGGCGTATCCGACGCTCCTCACCTGGCTGATCTCCTCCCGGAACGCATCCGCCTCCGTGATGGTCGTGGGAGTCAGCCTCTGATACGGCGCCTGGAGCAAGAAATCCTCCAGGTACGCCTGGTCGAGGGTGGCCAGGATAGCCTTGCCCACGGCGGTGCAGTGGAGGGGGAGCCGGTCCCCGGGGCTGGTGCGGAGTCGCAGGTTCCGGCCTCCGTCCGCCTTGGCCAGGTAATACGCCCCGCCGTTGCTCCAGGATCCGAGGTTGATCGTCTCACCGGTCTCCCTCGCCAGCCGCTCCAGGATCGACCGGGCCCGGGCGGCGACGTTCTCCGACACCGGTACCCGGCTGGCCAGTTCAATCAGGGCCAAGCCCAGAACCCAGCCGGTCTCCCTCTTCTCGACAGCCCCGGCTTCGGCCAGGGAGCCCAGGTATCTCAACGCGGTAGCTTTATCCCAGCCCGTCTCCCGGGCGATCCGGGCCAGAGTGACCGGTCCGCCGCTTCGGGAGAGGTAAGTAAGCAACTCGAAGGCCTTGACCGTGGATCCGCTCATGTACACCCTATCCGGAACGGAGCTTGTTTCTCTATAAGAAACCAAATATCGGTAATTGAAACAACAATGTTAGACTACACCGGGTTCTGAAATTCGTCAAGATAAAATTGTATCGGGATGAGGGGATACCGACGCTCTACCCCGTGGGGCTTCCGCGCCTCCGGGCAGGTCGGGATCCGGGATCGGGCTTTCGACTTCGGGTGGAAGCGGGCCGGGTCCCGGGAATCCGGGTCGCCGTACCGGCCTTCGGTCCCGCCTCTCCGCGCTTCGGCCCATTCCGGGAACCGTCCCGGTCTTTGCTCGACTCTCGGGTCCCGCGCCTAGGTCTCGCCGCGGAGCCGTGCCGGGCCTCGCTCGACCTCTCCGCCCCGCGTCCCGGCGTTTCCTTGGGGGCATCCCGGGGCGGGGAAGCTTCGTCGGGGTTCCAAAATCCGCTCTTCCAATTGAACCGGCCCGTCTCGGGCAGGACGATTCCCTCCCGGGCGGCCTGGAACACCTGCTTGTATATGGGTTTGGCCAGCTCCATGTGGCCGAAGTCCAGAAGGAACTTATCAAAGCCGTCCTTTTGAAGGAAGGGAACCCGGTCCGTCAAGGACATCGGCCGGGAGGGAACTACGGCGCTCCCGGTTCCGTCCTTCACCAGCTCGTAGGCGGTTCCCTCCTTGTCGGTGAAGTTCCGGAACCGATACTCCGATGCCAGGTCGGACCGTATCGTGAATAGAGGGGGAAAGGAGAACACCAGGGGCATGATGGCCCGGGGAGGTATCACCTCCGCGAGCTTCTGCAGGGCCTGCTTGGAGATCTCGTGGGGAGGTATCAGGCAGTCCACGCCGTTTTCGAACAGGAACACCGCCGCCCGGACGTTGAAGGCGTACAGCCAGGGGCCGGCGGCCAGGACGACTCCGCGGTTCTTGAGAAGGTTGAGATGTCCCAGGTTGTTGATCACGAAGTATCTCTGTCCCCGGGATATCCAGTAGTCCAGCTCCGCAGAAAGCCATTCGGCGTCGCTCTCCGGAAAGAAGGGATCCAGCCAGAGGATCAGGGAATCCCGCTTGAACGGAACCTTGCTCTCCTCGGCCCGCAGATCCGCGGCGGTGCCGCGGTTCAGCCGGAGGGCCGCTTTCACGGGCCGCGCGGCCAGGAGGACGTGCAGGTCCGCGGCCCGTCCGACCAGGGCATAGATGCCCGGCGGGAAGACCTCCGCCTGGGGAGCGGGCGTCCGGGCGGCGGACGCCTGTCGGCCCCCCCGGGGGGCTGGGACCCCCTCCCGCCGGGGCAGATCGCCCGAAGGCTTCGGGAACTCCACCCGGGGGGCGGAGTCGTAGCTGGGGAAACGCCGGAAGCGCTCCAGGTTGGAGGGCAGGACGCTCTTGTACCTTCGAGCCATGCTCCGGGTCTGGATCAGGTAGATCTGGTCGTTCTGGCGGAACGGAAGCTCCAGGCGCAGGTACATCCCCTCGGGTTTTCGCAGGACTTCCTTGACCTTGCCGGTCTCCCGGCCGGAATCGTCCGCCCGATGGACCCGCACGGAATCACCTTCGGCGATCCCCTCGAAGGTATTGACCAGGGCCCAGCGTCCCTCGAGCTTTCCTTCAAAGGCCCGGACTTCCCGAATCCTTCCCAGGGGAATACCCGTCCCTCCCGCCTGGTCCGGGCGGATGAAGTCGGGGGCCGCCGTGCCCTCGAACCAGTACGTGGTCTTGCGCCGGGCGAAATCGTTGCGAAGCATGGCCTGGGCCTTGGCCAGGGCGCGATCGGGGTCCAGGTTGTAGTTGTCGATCATGTACCGATAGGCGCCCACGACGGTTCCGACGTACTCGGCGCTCTTCATCCGGCCTTCGATCTTGAGGGCCGAGACCCCCGCCTCCGCGAGGTCCGGAACCCGAGCCACGAGCTCCAGGTCGTCCGGTGAGAAGTAGTAGCCCGTCTCCCGGTCGTTGGAGTAGAGGCGTCGGCAGGCCTGGGCGCAGCCTCCCCGGTTGGCGCTCTTGCCGCCCAGCCAGCTGGAAAAGAGGCAGAGTCCGGAAACGCTCACGCACAGGGCTCCGTGGACGAAGACCTCCAGCTCCAGGTTCGTAGACCTCCGGACCGAGGCGATCTCGTCCAGCGAGAGCTCCCGGGCGAGGACCACCCGCTTGAACCCCCAGCGGGAGAGCTGGTTGGCCCCCGCGGCGCCGGCCACGTTCATCTGGGTGGAGGCGTGGAGGCGAAGGGAGGGGAAATGCTCCCGGGCCATGCGCACCACCCCGAGATCCTGGACGATGATGCCGTCCGGCCCGACCCTGTCCAGGTATTGCAGGAACTGGTACATCCGGTCCGCTTCCCGCTCCTCGAAGACGGTGTTGACCGTGACGTAGACCCTCTTGGACTGCTTGTGCAGGACCTCCACGGCCGCCTCGAACTGGTTGTAGGCGAAGTTGGAGGATCTCAACCGGGCGTTGAAGGAGCGCAGGCCCAGGTACACCGCGTCGGCGCCTTCGCCGATCGCCGCATCCAAGGCTTCGGGATTGCCCGCCGGGGCCAGAAGTTCGAGGGAAGAAGACATAGAGTACCGTACCATATTTCCGCATCCTTGAAAACCCTGCGGTATTTCGTATATAGTACCGTAAGTTATCCCGCGGCCGGCTTTCCTTATTCGAGGCTGTCGAGCGGAATCCTACGCCTGGAGTACCCCATGGACCTCGACACGACGCGCAACATCGGCATCATGGCCCACATCGACGCGGGCAAGACGACAACCACCGAGCGCATCCTCTTCTATTCCGGCAAAACCTACCGGCTGGGAGAGGTGGACGACGGGGAAGCCACCATGGACTGGATGGAGCAGGAGCAGGAGCGGGGAATCACCATCACCAGCGCCGCGACCACCACCTTCTGGCGGAACCACCAGGTCAACATCATCGACACCCCCGGCCACGTGGACTTCACCGCCGAGGTGGAACGCTCGCTCCGGGTCCTGGACGGAGCGGTCGCCGTGTTCTGCGCCGTGGGCGGCGTGGAACCCCAGAGCGAGACGGTCTGGCACCAGGCGGACCGCTACCACGTGCCCCGCATCGCCTACGTGAACAAGATGGATCGGCTGGGCGCGGACTTCTTCGCCGTTCTCGAGGACATGAAGTCCAAGCTGGGGACCTACCCGGTGCCCGTGACCATACCGATCGGCAAGGAAGGGACCTTCGAAGGCGTCGTGGACTTGCTGACCCGGGAGGAGCTCCGTTGGGACGCCGAGGAGGGAGGCCTGCATATCACCCGGACTCCCCTGGCTCCGGAGCGGGTCGCGGAAGCCGACGCCTGGCGGGAAAAGCTGATGGACAGCCTGGGCACTTGGTCCGACGAGATCGCCGAGGCCTTCCTGGGAGGCGAGGAGGTCCCCGTGGAGCTGCTCCGCAGGGAGATCCGCCGCCAGACCCTGGCCCGGAATATCGTGCCGGTCCTCTGCGGGGCCAGCCGCCGCAACATCGGCGTCCAGACCCTGCTGGACGCGGTCGTGGACTACCTGCCCTCCCCCCACGAGGTCCCCGCCGCCCGGGCCTTCCACCTCAAGAAGGAAACGGACATCGAGGTCCCCTGCGAACCGGACGGGAACCCCCTGGGACTCGTATTCAAGGTCCAGTACGACCGCGAGGCCGGACCTCTGTGCTTCGTCCGGATGTACTCGGGGTCCATCAAGAACGCCTCCACGGTCTACAACATAGGCAAGAAGAAACGGGAGAGGGTGACTCGCCTTCTAAGGATGCACGCCAACAAGAGCGAGCCCCTGGACGAAGTGACCGCCGGGGACATAGCCGTGATCGTGGGCATGAAGGCTGCCCAGACCGGGGACACCATCGGCTCCGAGGGCTGGCCGGTGGTCCTGGAGCGGATGCATTTCCCGGAGCCCGTCATCTCCGTGGCCATCGAACCCAAGACCCTCTCGGACCGGGACAAACTCAAGGCCACCCTGGACCTCTTGTCCCTGGAGGATCCCACCTTCACGAGCCGGGAGAACGAGGAGACCGGCCAGCTGATCATCCGGGGGATGGGCGAACTCCACCTGGACGTTTTGGTCACCCGGATCATCCGGGACTTCAAGGTGGACGCCCGGGTGGGCAACCCCCAGGTGACCTACCGGGAATCGATCACCAAGACGGTGGAGCATACCGAATCATTCCGCAAGGTCCTGGCGGGCAAGGAGAACTCCGCCAAACTTACCCTGCGGGTGGAACCCCGGCCCCGGGGAGAGGGCAACCTCTACCGCAAGGAAACCCGGAACCCCAAGGTTCCGGACGAGATCTGGGAGGCCGTGGAGACCGCGGTCACCAACGCCTTCGGCGGCGGGATCCAGTACGGCTACCCCTGCGTGGACGTAGGGGTCACCCTGACGGACCTGGAATGGGACGAGCTGACCGCCACCCCCTACGCCTTCCAGGCTGCCGCGGCCATGGGCTTCGACGAGGCCTGCCGGAAGGCGTCTCCGGTGCTCCTGGAGCCCATCATGAAGGTGGACATCATCACCCCTTCGGACTTCCTGGGAGAGGCGATGAGCCTGGTCAGCCAGCGGGGCGGCATGATCCACGGCACGGACTCGAAGGCCGCCGTCGACATCATCCACGCGGAGGCTCCCCTGTCCGTGATGTTCGGATTCACCACGGCCCTCCGGTCCGTTACCCAGGGCCGCGCCGCCTTCAGCATGGAGTTCAGCCACTTCCAAGCCAAGCGGAACCAGGGGGTCTGACCCTAGGGCCCGGCCATCCTCCGCAGGGACTCCCCGTAGGGGGGCCGGGCGATGCCGCGCTCCGTGACGATGGCGGTGATCAGGGAAGCGTCCGTCACATCGAACGCGGGGTTGAACACCTTCACCTGCGCGGGAGCCATCCGGCGGGCGTACCAGCGTTCCGTGACCTCCTCCGCAGGGCGTTCCTCCACGGGGATCTCCGCCCCGGTCGGGCAGGATAGGTCGATGGTCGAGACGGGGCCCAGGACGTAGAAGGGGATTCCGTAGTGCCGGGCCAGGACGGCCAGCCCGGAGGTGCCGATCTTGTTGGCCGCGTCCCCGTCGGCCGCCACACGGTCGCAGCCGACCAGGACGGCTTGGACCATGCCCCGCCGCATCACCGTGGAGGCCATGTTGTCGCAGATCAGGGTCACGTCGATCCCCGCCTGGTCGAGTTCCCAGGCGGTCAGGCGGGCCCCCTGAAGCAAAGGCCGCGTCTCGTCCGCGAAGACCCGGAAACCGTAGCCCCGCTCCTGCCCCAGGTAGAGGGGCGCCAGGGCCGTCCCGTACCGGGAGGTGGCCAGCCAGCCGGCGTTGCAATGGGTCAGGACGCCCCAACCCGGCCTAAGCAGGGAAAGACCGTTCTCCCCGATGGCCCGGCAAGCCGCTTCGTCCTCGCTGCGGATCGCCTCCGCCTCGGCCCTTAGGGCGGACTTCACCTCCCCGCAGGGCCGTCCCCGCAGGGATTCCAGCCTCCGTTCCATGCGCTCCAGCGCCCAGGAAAGGTTCACCGCCGTGGGGCGGGCCGAGGCCAACAGCTCCTTGGCGGCCCGGAACTCCCGGGCCAGTTCGTCCCAATCCCGGGCCGAGGATTCCCGGATTGCGAGGTATGAGCCGTAGGCGGCGGCGATCCCGATGGCCGGGGCCCCCCGCACGCGCAGGCTGTAGATCGCCTCCCGGATCTCCTCGGGGGACGACAGGCGTAGAAGGACGGTCTCGGAGGGAAGGAGGGTTTGGTCGATCAGGACAAGGGCGCCCGCGTCATCGTCCAGGCGCACCGAGCGGAGGGGCTCTTCCGGGGGCACGGTCTTAGAAGGAGGCCAGGGCGAAGACCCCTAGGAGGAGCTCCAAGGTGCGGATCTCGTCGGAGATTTCCCCGGATTCCTGTTCCTTTAGGCGGCCTATGAACCAGTAGAAAACTCCCAGCTTGGGATCGATCCGGAAGGTGTATTCCAGGAAATCCGGCGCCTGGGCCTGGGAGCCGAAGAGCAGGCGGGCGATGCCCATGCTCAAGGACACGAAGTGGGGAAAGGCCTTGCGAACCGCCCCGGACTGGAACTCCTGGACGAATATAAGGAGGTCCTCGTGTACCTTCTCCTTGCTCTTCTCGTCGTGCTTCTCCACCCAGGTCTTCCGGATCAACAGCTCGACGTTTTCCCGGAACGCGTGCAGAAGGCGCTCCACATGGACCAGCCGCTCCCCCGCGGAACCGGAAACCACGGTATAGAACTCTCCCGGGTTTCCCAAGAGGTTGGCGAAGGCGATGGCGTACTGGTCCCGGAGAACCCGGTTCTCGGCTTGAACAAATAAGGGGAAAAGCTCGTATGCGGCCTTTTCCACGTCCGCCGCGATGGGGTCTTCAGCCAGGGGTTCGGGAACCGACATGGCATACCATGTCCCGGAGCGGCTTTCTTTGTCAACCGGCAGGGCCTCGCTTTTCAGTCCGCCCGGTTCGGGATACACTGGACGCATGAACGACATCAACCTTTCGGCCGAGGGCGGATACGGCTTCGGCTTCATCCCCTCCGGGCGGCTTCCCCCGGGGCTGGACGAGTACTATCTCCGCAATTCCACGCTGGACAAGCCGTTGGACTCCTACCGCCCCCTGCGGGCTCCCGAGATCGAGACCCTAGCCCGAAACGGGAACACCTGCACCGATTGGTCGAAGATCCTGGTGCGGGATCCCTTCGTCCCGGACCTTGTCCGGGGAACCGACTTCGCGGGGCTCGTGAGGATCGGCCGCCTGGATCGCGTCATCCTTTCCCACCACGACCTGGAGATCCCGGCGGGCATCACGGACAGCCGGATCGTGTCCTGCGACATCGGGGACTCCTGCGCCATCCATGACTGCGGCTATATCGCCCACTACCAGATCGGGGATTCCTGTATTCTCCTCAACAACAGCGAGATCCACGCCACGAACCACGCGAAGTTCGGAAACGGCATCGTCATGGAGGGGGAGGACGAGTCCGTCCGGGTCTGGATCGACCTCATGAACGAGGCCGGGGGCCGATCCGTCCTGCCCTTCGACGGGATGATCTGCGCCGACGCGTGGCTCTGGGCCAAGAGGCGGGACGACGCGGTCTTGATGGAGCGGTTCCGGGCCCTAACCCAGGCGGCCTTCGAGACCCGGCGGGGCGGGTACGGCCGGATAGGAGCGGGGAGCGTCCTGAAGCACAACCGGATCATAAAGGACGCCCGGATCGGGGACTGCGCGTACATCAAGGGCGCCAACAAGCTCAAGAACATCACCATCAACTCCAGCGACGCCGAGAGGACCCAGATCGGGGAGGGCGTGGAGATGGTCAACGGCATCGTCGGGTACGGCTGCCGGGCGTTCTACGGCATCAAGGCCATCCGTTTCGTCCTGGGCAACAACTCGGCCCTAAAGTACGGAGCCCGCCTGATCCACTCGGTCCTGGGGGACAATTCCACCGTCTCCTGCTGCGAGCTCCTGAACAACCTTATCTTCCCGTCCCACGAACAGCACCACAACACCAGCTTCCTGATCGCCAGCGTGGTCCAGGGGCAATCCAACCTGGCCGCGGGCTGCACCATCGGCTCGAACCACAACTCCCGGGCCAACGACGGGGAGATCCAGGCGGGACGGGGTTTCTGGCCCGGGCTGTCCACGTCCCTCAAGCACTCGTCCCGCTTCGCCTCCTACGTGCTTCTGTCCAAGGGCGACTACCCGGCGGAGCTGGACATACCTCTTCCGTTCTGCCTGGTCAACGAGAACCCCGCCCGGGACCGGCTGGAGCTGATCCCCGCGTACTGGTGGATGTACAACCTCTACGCCCTGCTCCGGAACGAGTCCAAGTTCGCCTCCCGGGACAAGCGGCTGACCCGGGTCCAGGCCCTGGAGTTCTCGCCCTTCGCCCCGGACACGGCGGAGGAGATCTTCCGCGCCCGGGCTCTCCTGGAGGAATGGGCCGGCACGGCGGCGATCCTGGCGGAGGGGGGGGATGCCGCCGCCCCGGGACCGGCGGCGCTCCGGGAGCGAGGCCGGGCCGTCCTGTCCGGCCCCGAGGACGGCAAGATCCCGGTTCACGCCTACGGAGTGGAGAACTCCACGCGGCCCGTCCTGGTCCTCAAAGCCGGGCGAGGGTGGAAGGCCTACCGCCGGATGCTCCACTGGTACGCGGTGAGGGAGATCCTGGCCTACTTCGAGGCCCGGCCGGACATGACGGTTTCGGACGCCGCGGAGGCCTTGGAAGGCCCCCGGGAGCGGGACTGGGAGAATCTAGGCGGCCAAATAGCGCCCGCCCGCAAGGTGGAGGCCCTGGTCGCGGAGATCCGGTCCGGGGACCTGGGATCCTGGGGGGAAATCCACGAGGCCTATGCGCGGCTCGCGGGGGAGTATCCCCTGGACAAGGCGCGCCACGCCTGGGCGGCCCTCCGGGACTTGGAGGGGTGGCCCGGGATCGGGGAAAAAGAGCTGGACAAGGCCTTGGACCTGTTGGAGGAGTGTTCCCGGTACGTGGAGGAGCAGGTCTTCCTGAGCCGCGCCAAGGATTATACCAACCCCTTCCGGCAAGCGACTTTCCGGAATCCCGAGGAGCTTCGGGCCGTCTGCGGCTCCCCGGAGGGCAATCCCTTCGTTAGGGCCACCAAGGAGGACGCAGAGCGCCTGCGCGGCCGCATCGACGCCCTTCGCGCGAGGATCCGGAAATAGGATTTTTCAGGAATCAACCACAGAGACGCGCGAGGGCGGCAAAGCCGCCCTCGCGGCAGCGAAGCCTGAAGGGCTTCGCCGAGTTTGGTTGAACGGAAAAGCTCCGAAGTTCGCTTCGGCGCCGCGAGGCCCGCCGTGCGGGCCTCGCGCGAATCCGTGGCGAGATCCTGTAAACGTATTACCCGTTCTTCGCCATGAAGTCCTGCATGAACGCCACGGTGGTCTCGACGTCCTTGAGGCTCACGGCGTTGTAGGCCGAGAGGCGGATGCCGCCCATGGTCCGGTAGCCCTTGGTCTGCACGATGCCCGCGGCCTTGGCTTCTTTGACGAACTTGTCGTCCAGCTCCGGGGTGGGGAGCTTGAAGTCGATGTTCATCCAGGATCGGGAATCCACCTCCGCCAGACCTTTGTAGAAGCCCTTCGACCCGTCGATCGCGGCGTACAGGAGCTTCTGCTTCTGCTCGTTGATCTTCCCCATGGCCGCAAGCCCGCCGTTCTTCTTGAGCCACTTGAGCACCAGGTTCAGGATGTAGATCGAGAAGCAGGGCGGGGTGTTGTGCATGGAGAACTTTTCCTTGAAGACCTTGTAGGACATCATCGTGGGCAGGTCGTCGTGGGCCTTGGCCAGGAAGTCGTCCCGCGCCGCAACGACCGTGACCCCCGAGGGACCGAGGTTCTTCTGGGCCCCCGCGTAGATCAGGCTGAACTTGTTGAAGTCCAGGGGGCGGCTGAAGATGTCCGAGGACATGTCGCAGACCAGGGGCTTGCCCTTGACGTCCGGGATATAGTGCCACTCGGTGCCTTCCACCGTGTTGTTGCTGGTGTAGTGGACGTACTCGGCGGCGGGATTGAGCTTGAGGTCCCCCTGCTTGGGGATGGCCACGAAGCGTTCCCCTTCAAGCTCCATGTTGGCGGGGAAGGTTATCTTGCCGAAGCGCTTGGCTTCCTTGATCGCGGCCTTGGACCAGTTGCCGGTGACCACGTAATCCGCTTCCTTGCCCGGCCCGAGATAGTTCATGGGCAGCATGAGGAACTGGGTGCTCGCTCCGCCGGTGCAGAAGAGGACCTCGTAGTTCTTGCCGAGGCCGGCGATCTCCCGGAAGAGATCCATGGTCTCCATGTGGAGGGCGTCGTATTCCTTTCCGCGGTGGGACACCTCCATGACGGAACAGCCGGTTCCGTTCCAGTCGAGCATCTCGTCCCGAGCCTGCTCCAGGACCTCCAGGGGGATGGCCGCGGGCCCGGCGCTGTAGTTGATGACGCGTTTCATAGTTTGCTCCTTTTTCGGTGATCCGTGGTCGGTGGACCGAGCGACGCGGCCGCATTCGGCCGCCGTCGCCGCATCGGCGGGGAAACCGACCCAAGCCCGGGCCGCTTCCGTCCACCGTCCACTGTTTACTTCTTGTATTCCTTCATCCGATCCACGATGCAGTCCCCAAGCCGTGCCAGGTTCTCCTCCGTGGAAGCGCCCAGATGGGGAGCCAGCACGGTACGGGGAGCCGACAGCAGGGGGGAGCCCTCGGGCGGCTCGGCATAGAACACGTCCGCCGCGTAACCGCCCAGGCGGCCGTCCTTCAGGGCGGCGGCGACATCCTCCTCCGAGACGACCTGGCCGCGGCAGGTGTTCACGATGCGGACGCCCTTCTTCATCTTGGCGATGGCCGCCCCGTTGATCATCCCCTTGGTCTCGTCGGTCAGGGGAACGTGCAGGGAGATGTAGTCCGACTTGGCCCAAACCTCCTCCAACGAGACCATCTTGGCGACGTCGCTCTTGGGCACGAACTTGTCGAAGGCGATGACCTCCATGCCGAAGGCCTTCGCCCGGACGGCGACCTCCCGGGCTATACGCCCGATCCCGACCAGCCCCAGGGTCTTCCCGAACAACTCCGTCCTCTCCAGCTCCTTCTTGAGCCACTTGCCCTGCTTCATGGAGGAATCCGCCTCGCAGATCCGGCTGGCCAGGGCCAGCATCATGGAGAAGGCCAGCTCCGCGACGGCGACGCTGGAGGCCTCCGGGGTGTTCGTCACCTTGATCTTCTTGGATTCCGCGTAGGGAACGTCGATGGTGTCCACTCCGACGCCCCCGCGGATGATGAACTTAAGCTTCGGGGCCTTGTCGATCACGTCCTTCCCGACCTTGGTCTTGGAACGGACGATCAGGACCTCCGCCTCCCCCACCCGCCCCATGTCCTGGGTCACCTCGCCGAAGGCCTCAAGTCGTTTCGGTAGGTCGGGAAGGAAGGCGTCCGCAAGCAGAATGACCATGAAAAACCTCCTGGAACTTATCACTTCAAACGGATCCGGGAAACCCTCCGGCCGGCGCGGAATCCGCGTACCGAAGCCGCGGGCTTCGGTACGCGGGCGGTGCCCCGAGTACGGATAGTTCTTCCCTTGATCGACTCATCTTACCATGCCCCCGCGAAGTGTCAAGGACGGGAAGGCACCAGGAATCGGGCAACAGGACTCCGGAACCAAGCACCCGAGGGTGGACACGATACGGAAACGGACGCCGGCAACCTCGATCCGGCTTCCGGGTCCCCCGTCCCGGCTACCCCTACGGAAGAATCTTCCGTGCCTCTATATAGAACCGCTTCTCCGGCGCCTCGCCCATCGAAAACGTCTTTCGCGGCATGACCCCGTCCCGTATGACGGTCCCGAAGAAGCCGGCCTTGTCGATGGGGGGCAGATAGATCCCGAGGTTCCCGGGTTTCCCCGAAAGGCCTTCCAGGCTTTCCCGGCCGTGAATGTAGTCGATCCCCGTCCCGGGGTGCCGGGCCAGGTAAGCGTCCAGGAACTCCTGGATGGTGCCGGCGGCCAGGTTGGCCTTGGGCCGGGGGAAGCGGACCAGCCGGGTTCCCTCGGGGCTCAGGATCGCGAAGCGGTGTTCCGCGGCTGCCTCGTCCACGGCCTCGAACGCCGCGGTCCGGGGCAGTGCCTCGAACAGGCAGTCTCCATGACGGCCTAGCTCCTCCAGGAAAGACTTCGCGTCGACCTGGAAGAGCACCCGATGGATCGGATGGAAAGGCAGCCCTTCATCGTAGATGTTGACCAGCTCCACCAGAGCCCAGCGGGCGGGATGGCGGTCGATCCCGGGCTTGCCCGCGTTGGCCTGCTTGATCTCCTCCCAGACCGCCTTGGCGGTGGCCAGGGAGTGGTTGCCGTCCCCGACGGCGAACAGAAGGACTCCGTCCTTCCCGTACTTGCGCTTGTATGCGGCCGGGTCCGCCAGGCGGGACAGGGCGTCCGCGATCCTGCCCAGGGACGCCTCGTCGCGGACCTGCCAGCCCCGGACATGGCCGGAGCCGGTCATCAATTCAAAATCATACAGGGGAATCAGAGAATCCCGGGCGGCGTAGAGAGGTTCGATGACCGTCCGTCCGGGGTCGTCGATGAGGAGCATGATGTGCGGAAGCTCCAGAGGCGCTCCCCGCCGGATCTTCATCCTCGGAGGCAGGCGCTCCACGATGGTGCCCTCGGTCGGCCGGATCAGGGACGCCGAGCCCTTGCCGTACTCGTACTTTTCCAGGTCCACGGCGATCATGAGGCCCTTCCGGGGCTCCGACTCGAAGGGGGTGCGGCGTTCCACCAGGATGAACCCTTCGCCCGCGCTGGAGAGCACGCCCCGGTCCAGGTAGTCCCGCATGGCCGCCTGGATGCGCAGGATCCGCTCGTCCTTGTCCGGATCCTCCAGATAGCACTCCGGGAAGATGAGGTTCAGGGTCGAGGGCTTGCCGCCCACCCGATCCCGCACGCCTTCCCAGTACTCCCGTTCGCTGGAGTACTGGTCGCAGGCCACGACCGCCCAGGCCTCCCAGTCCGCGCCGCGGGAGGGCAGGTAGACCTCCGGCACTCGAACGCCCGCGGACGCGAGCTTTTCCTCGAACGAAGCCATACGAAGACTCCTTGCTAACTACGTGATGGGGGGGGACTTTGAGTATGCAGTCGATTCAGGATTTCGTCAAAGGGGGGCCGCTCCCGATCGAGCCCCGGCCGGGGCGGAATCGCCTACGGAATCACGACGCTATTGGGCCAACCCATGGCCTTAGAGGGGCGGGTTCCCCCGCTTTCTTCGCTTTCTTCCGAGGTACCGCTTGACCGCCGCCCGGTAGAGGATTCCCGAGCCCGCCACCGCGAAGACGAAGGCCGCGAGGATCACGGGGGAGGATGCGGGCAATTTGAGCCAGGGCGCCAGAACAAGGCCCCAAAGGGCCAGGAACCCGAAGAAGAGAATCCCGGCGGTCAGGAAGTTCAGGATCGTGGCCGCCAGGAAGAGCAGGATCGCTCGAATCGGGACGCCTCGAGGCCGGAGGCGCGGTGTAGGCTCGGAATCCGGCGGATTCACTTCGGCGTTCCGCCGCCCGCATCCCCGGCGGCCCCGGGACTTCGGATCAGGAAACTGGCGCCCGCGACGACAAGGGCTCCCAGGACGACGGCGGAGTCCGCGACGTTGAAGGTCGGCCATCGCTCCATGCCGAAGAGCCCGTAGAACTTGACGCTGACGAAATCGACCACCCCCTCCGGACGGAAAAGGCGGTCCACGACGTTGCCCAGACCCCCTCCCACGATGGCGGCCAAGGCCCAGCGCTGGACGGGGGTGGTCTCGTCGGTTCGGAAGTAGTAGATCAGGATTCCGGCGATCAAGGCCAGGGGCAGCAGAGAAAAGAGAACCATCCGCATCCAGGAAGGAAGGCCGTCCCCCATGCTGAAGGCGATGCCGGTGTTCCGGGCGTGGACGATCCAGAGGAAGTCGCCGAAAGCTCGTACTGCGATGGTGTTGCGGGGGATGAGATCGACGACGAGGGCCTTTGTGACCTGGTCCGCGATCAGGATCGCCATGGACAAAAGGAAGGGGCGGTAGGTGTTCGGCTTGGGGCTTTCCATCGATGCTCTCCCGATATCTGTGTTCAGAGTCCCGTCGGGACTTCCACGAAAACCGTCTCAACGCCCGTTTCCCGGGCAAGCTTCTCCGCCACCGCCCGGACCCCCCAGACCTCCGTCGCATAGTGCCCGGCCGCCAGGAAGTGTATTCCCGCCTCCTGGGCGGCGTGGTATACCGAGTGGGAAGGTTCCCCGGTGACGTACAGGTCCAGCCTCTTTTCCGCCGCCTCGAAGAGCTCCATCGGGGCGCCCCCGGAAACCACGGCGGCGCCGGAGATCCGCCCGGGGCCGAAGGGCAGGATCGCACGAGGCTTGCTCCCGTCGGGCAGGATCCTGCGCACCGCCTCTTCCAGGGATATCGGCGGATCCAGGGTTCCTTGAAAGCCCAGTGCTATGCCCTTGTATAGGCCGAAGGGCTCTATCTCGGCTAGTCCTAGCATTCGGGCCAGGACAGCGTTGTTGCCGTACTCAGGGTGGGCGTCCAGGGGAAGATGGCAGGCGTACAGGGCCATATCCCGATCCAGAAGCCCCCTAACCCGCTCCAGGAGGGGCCCCTCGATCCGGGCGGGGGAACCCCAGAACAGGCCGTGATGGACGAAGAGGACCTGGGCCTTCTCCTCAGCGGCCCGGCGTATCGTCTCCGCGCAGGCGTCCACGGCGAAGGCCGCGCGGGTGATGGGCCCGGACTTGCGCCCCACCTGGACGCCGTTCAGGGAATCGTCGATCTTCTTGAACGCCTCGATTTCCAGGAAGGACCGGCACCAGTCGTCCAACTCTAAGAGATTCATAGCTAGGAAGGATACCCGCCGGCTGCGCCGGTGTCCAGACGGACCCCCCGGAGGATCAAGGTCCCCGGGGAAAGAACCTCCGGATAGGGTTGATATCCAGGCGGATCAGGAGATAGAGGTACGCGAACCCGAAGCCGGCCAGGTGCGTCAGGTGGGCGACTCCGCTCCGGAAGGAAAAGACCTGGGAGGCGAGTTCGATGACCGTATACGCGAGGACCAATACCGGGGCACGGACGGGCAGAATACCCCAGACGTAGATGGTCGATCCCGGGAAGAGGGCCGCGAAGGCCAAGAGTACCGCGTAGATCGCCCCGGAGGCCCCGATCAAGAAGGTGATCCATGCCCCCGTGGCCGCGTAGACCGCGAAGGAGAATGCCCCCGCCAGAAGACCCGTAAGCATGTAGAACAGGAGGAACTCGCTGGACCCGAGCTCCCGCTCCACGTGGGTCCCGAAGAAAAAGAGGCCGAGCATATTGAAAAAGAGGTGGGAGACGCTCCCGTGGGCGAACATGTAGGTGAAGAACAGCCATACCCTGCCCTGCATCACCAAGGCGGGAACCATGGCCAGGTTGACGAGGAAGCTCGGGGACACCCGGGTCAGGAGATAGACGCCCACGTTGACCGCGATCAGAACGAGGGTTGCGTTGTAGAACTGGTAACGGAAGGGGCGGCGGAGCGCCATTCGGCGATTCATGGGGTATAATGTACGCAGAAATCCCGGTCGGTTCAACCCGGCCGGACTTCCCGGAGAATCCGATGCCCCGAGGCCTGCCCCCGTCCCGCGCCCCGAACTGCCTGGCCTGCCGCCACTTCATCGTGACCTGGGAGCCCGAGTACCCCCGGGGCTGTGAAGTGTTCGGGATCAAGTCCCGAAATCTTCCCTCCGCGGAGGTCTTCGCGGCTACGGGTTTACACTGCCCGGCCTTCGAGGCGATCGAACCCAAGGAGCGCCGGGCCGGGAACCCGGCCGGAGGAAATGGGACGGAAGACGGGGGGATCTGGGCTTAAACGACGACCGCCCCGAAGGGCGGCCGTCGTTTTAAGCGCCGGGCTCCATACGGCCCTTCGGGCCGTTTCCCGAGAGGTAATGGTTGTAGTTCGCCTAAAACGAAAAGCCCCCTATCGGGGGCTTTTCGTTTTAGGCGCCGGGCGGAATCGTCCTCCAGCCCTCGGCTTCCTGCCTCGGGCTTCCGGACCGCCTCCCCTCGCTTCCGCGCGCTTCCTGCGCGCTCATCCTCGCTCCGCTCGGCGCTCGCTTCGGTTCGATTCCGCCCTCGCCTCAATTTAAAAACGAACGCCGCTCCGATGGAGCGGCGTTCGTTTATAAGGCGCCGGGCGGAATCGAACCGCCGCATAAAGGTTTTGCAGACCTCTCCCTTACCGCTTGGGTACGGCGCCATGCGCGATAGCGCATTCATAAATCACTTCCACTCGCCGCGCGACTTCTGTCGCACGGCGCCGTTTGCGCTAGCAAACACAACAATCTCTTCCTTACGCCGCCCGGCCGTACTCGGACGGACGGCGCCGTTCGCGAAGCGAACACTACTATTTTTACCTCTCGCCGAGCGATTACTATCGCACGGCGCCATGCGCGATAGCGCATTCTTAAATCACTTCCACTCGCCGCGCGGGGCCATGTGCTGGTTGAATATACGAAAAACAGAGGCCTTTGTAAAGCCCGCGGGTACTGCCGGCTTTCTCCGGTCGAACTGAGGAGCCGCATTGGAAAGGAACGGCCGCCCCGGCGGGGCGGCCGTCTGTCCGTGCAAAGGGTTCCTTACTTGGCCGGCTTGAGGGCCGGGGCGTTCCCGGGCTTCTTGGCCGCCGAAGCCGCGGATTGACTCTTCTTCCTCTTTTCCGCCGTGTCGTTCCAGAAGGCCACAAAGGCGGTGGCGATGAAGATCGTCGAATAGGTGCCGGAGATGATGCCTACGAACAAGGCCAGGGCGAAATCCTTGATGCTTCCGGTGGTGAAGAAATAGAGGGCCAGAACGGCCAGCAGGGTCGTGACCGTTGTGATCACGGTCCGCCCGAGGGTTTCGGTGATGGACTTGTTCAACACCGAGTGGAAGGGCTCGGTGGGCAGAAGCCGCCGATCCTCCCGGATGCGGTCGAAGATGACGATGGTGTCGTTGATCGAGTAGCCCAGGATGGTCAGGATGGCCGCCAGGGTGGAGGTGTTGAACTCGATCCGGGTCCACACGATAAAGGCGATCATGATCAGGGCGTCGTGGAGGATGGCCAGAACCGCGCCCAGGGCGTACTGGATCTTGAACCGGGCGGTCGCGTACGCGAGGATGGCCAGCACCGTGAACAGGGTAAGTTTCCACGCGTTATCCGCCAGGTCCTTGGAGAACCGGGCGCCTACGAAATCGGTCTTCATGACCACCACCCGGCCCGGCCCGAAGGCGGCCTCCAAGGCCGTCCGGATCCGCTCCGCGCTGGTCGTGCTGAACTTGGAGTCGCTCCCGTCGTCCCGGAGGCGGATGATGTACTGCTGGCGTATGCGCTCCCCAATGCTCTGGACGGAGACCGAGCCGATGGTCGAGGCCGCGGCGCGCACCTTGTCCATGCCGGCGAAGTACTCGGCCTCGGTCTCGGGCTCCCGGGAGAGCCGCGCCGCGTCCGCGGTCAGGCGGATGTCCCCCTGGTAGGTAGGAACCAAGCTCGCCGCGGGCTTGCCGGCCCCGTCGATCACCCGGGCGGAAACGCCGGGCTGGGAGGACAGGGACGCGGCAAGGTCGGCCAGGGTGCCGGCGGCCGCCAGGTCGTACTCGATCGTTCGGTTCTCAACGTCCGCCCCGGAGAACACCAGGACGGCCCGCGTATCGCTTACGGAAAGCACGGCGTTTCCGGCCCCCGAGTAGGAGACGTCGACGGCCGGGTAGACCAGCTGGACATACTGGTTGATGCCCGCCTGGAAGTCCACGCCCAGATTGATGCCCTTGGTCGCCAGACCGAAGACCCCGAAGGCGATGAGCGCGACGGAGATGAGCGCGGCTGCCAGAAACCCACGGTCGAATCGAATCACGCGCTTCATTTGATCCTCCAGCTGATGGAAACGCCCTTGAGCCCTCGGTCGGTTCCGAAATCGAACAGGAGCCGGGACACGAACAGGGATGTGAACAAGGAGGAAAGGTTACCGATGGCCAGGCTGACCGCGAAGCCCTGGATGGGTCCCGAGCCCAGCTGGGCCAGGAACAGGGCGGCGATGATCGTGGTTATGTTGCCGTCCATGACGGCCCAGAAGGCCTTGCCGAAGCCGGCCTCGATCGCGGCCCTGCGGCCTTTGCCCGCCCGGAGCTCCTCCTTGATGCGTTCGAAGATGATGACGTTGGCATCCACGGACATTCCCACGGTCAGCACGAAACCCGCGATGGCCGGGAGAGTCAGGGTCAGGTTGAAGCCGGAAAGGATGGACAGCATCAGGTAGAGGTTTATCACCTGGGCCAACGCGGCGTTGATGCCCGCTCCCTTGTAGTAGAGAAGCATGAAGGCCATGACCGCCAGAAGGCCGATCAGGACCGCGCGCTTGCCCTCTTCGATGGAGTCCTCGCCCAGGGACGCGCCGATGGCCTGCTGGCTTTCCACGATCAGCTCCACCGGCAGAGCCGCGGAGCGCAGGATCAGGGCCAGGTTCGCGGACTCCTCCACGCTGAACCCGGTCATGCGCACGGACTCCCGGATGGCTTCGGAGATGCGGGCCCCCGCCTTGATGCGGTCGTCCAGGACGACCGCCAGGGTCTTGCCCACGTTGGCGCTGGTCAGGGCGTAGAAGATCTCGCCGCCCTCGCTGTCCAGCACGAAAATGATGTTGGGTTCCCCGGTGATCGGGTCGTTGGTCCGCTCGGCCCTCTGGATGTGGTTTCCGTCCAGGCCGGGCTCTTCGGTGATGACCAGATAACGGCCCGTCCATTCGTCCAGGCCGTACTTGTCCTTTTTGTAGAACTTGCGGACCACGTTGCCGGCGGGCACGATCGAGGGATCCGCGACCTTCAGGTCCGCGTCGATTCCCGAGGGGTTCCTGGTGAGATATTCGTTCAGCCGAGCGGTGGCTTCGTCGTCCACGATATGGAAGGCCAGGCGGCCCCGCCCCATGATGATGGAGTTGATGCGCTCGGGATCCGCCGCGCCGGGGATCTCGACGTAGATCCCGTCCTCTCCCTGCCTGCGGATGACGGGCTCCGTGAGGCCGAACTTGTCGATTCGGTTGTTCAGGACCTCAAGGGCCCGGGACATGGCCTCCTCTCGCTCGGAAAGGGAGAGCGAGTGACCCAGCTTGGCCTCCAGGGCGGGCAGGTCCGCGCGGATGACCACGCTCATTCCGCCGGAGAGGTCCAATCCCAGCTGAACCACGGTGTTCTGAAGGTTCTTGAGCTGGAGGATCCGGGTCCGATACCGGTCCTCGATATCCGACATCGCGGACTTGCGGGAGTCATACGCGGCCAGCACCGCCTTGGCCGTCCAGGTCGAGGGAGCCTGCTTCCCCAGGTCCTTGTACAGCTTCTTCGCCCGGTCGGCCATCCATTGCAGGCCCGCGGGAAGAGGCTGGTCGCCGGACTCCCGGGCCGCCTTCTCGAGCTCGGCCAGGTCGTTCCGGGCCATGCGCCAGGCGTATTCCCGGATCTGCTCGCTGGAGCCGGTGGCCAGGATCTTCTCGTCCTTCGGGATGAAGAAGTACCACCGGATGGACGGCATCAGGAACAGGAAGGCAAGACCCAGTACGACGAGCACGATGAGAACGCGCTTCGCTTTATTCATACGGAAACTCCAGTCGTCACGAGGATGGGGTGCCGTTGCGGGGTGTCCGACAAGCGGACGCGCTTTTGGGGACAACCCCGGCGGGATTACTTCGCGGCTTCCTCGCCCTTGTCGGCGCCCGATTTCTCGGCAGGGGCCTTTTCGGAAGATTCCTTGGAAGAATCGCGGTTCAGGACCGTCGCGATCGCGGATTTTGCGAACTCGATCTTGCAGGCGTCGTCCACCTTGACGACCACGGTCCCGCCTTCCTTAACGGCGTGGACGACCCCATGGATACCGCCGATGGTGACGATCTTGTCGCCCTTCTGGATCCCGGCGAGCATCTTCTGGAGTTCCTTCTGCTTCTTGTTCTGGGGCCGGATGATGAGGAAGTAGAAAATGACGAAGATGAGACCGAACATCACGATGGTGGACATCATGGATCCCGTGGTGCCGGCCGGAGCCTGGAGAACGGGAATAGAGGTAAGCAAGGTATTCATGGGCGCTTTCCTTAAAGGGACAGAGTTGACGAAAGGTACCACGGAAGGGGGGCTTGGTCAATCGGCAGTGGACGGTGGTCGGTGGACAGTGATCGGAACCGGCTGCCGATCGCGGCGTCCCATCCCGCTTTGCCGTGGAACGAGGCTGACACAGTCGCCTCGCTTCCGTCCACCGTCCACTGTCCGCCGTTTACCGCACCACCCTCGTCCCGGCCTTGCCGGAAGCTCCCGCATGGGCGTGCTCGAGATCCGTGATGACCACCTGGCTTCCTCCGCGCTTGATGAAGTCGACGGCGGCCTCGATCTTCGGTCCCATGGAGCCCTTGGGGAACTGGCCCTCGGCCATGTACTTCTCCGCCTCCGCCACGGTCAGGACGTCCAGGACCTTCTGGTCGGGTTTGCGGAAGTTGACGGCCACCTTCTCCACTCCGGTCAGGATGAGGAGCTCGTCCGCCGAAAGGAGGTTGGCCAACAGGGCGCTGGCCCGGTCCTTGTCGATGACCGCGTCCACGCCCTCGTAGGTGCCGTCCGGATTCCGGCACACCGGAATACCGCCCCCGCCCGCCGCGATCACGACCAGCCCGTCGTGAAGGAGGTCCCGTATTACCTCCGTCTCGACGATGTCGATCGGCAGGGGGGAGGCGACCACGCGCCGGTGTCCCCGGCCCGGGTCCTCCTTGACCACCCAGCCCTTGGCCCGGCACTCCTCGATCTGCTCGGGTCGGATGAAGGGTCCCACGTACTTTGTGGGGTTGAGCATGGAGGGGTCGTTCTTGTCCACCACCACCTGGGTGACCACGGTCACGACGCTCTTCTTGATCCCCGCCTTGATCAGGGCGTTCACCAGGGACTGCTGGATCATGTACCCGATGGAGCCCTGGGTGTCCGCGACGATCACGTTCAGGGAGCTGGGAGGCACCTTGGCCGATGCGGCCTCGTTCCGGATCAGGTGGACCCCCGCCTGGGGGCCGTTCCCGTGGGTCAGGACCACCCGATGCCCTTCCTGGATAAGTCCCACGATGGCGGCCATGCTTTTGCGGGTGTTCTCGAACTGCTGTTCGACCGTGCCCTCGGTGCCCTCCTCGATCAGGGCGTTGCCTCCCAGGGCTACGACGATGGTCTTCTTGCTCATAGTACCTTCCTTTTTTGGGCGCGAGCCACGCCGGATAGAGAAACGGAGCGTTAGTATATATGTTCCTCCGCTTCCTCACAATACGCCCGATCCCGGCTCCTATGCGATCCGAGGATTTCCAGGTATCATCTTGCCATGATCGTACTGAGAGCCGACACGTTGGGGTACTGCATGGGCGTCCGACGAGCCATGGATATGGCCGTCAAGACCGCGGAAACGGAGACAATCCGTCCCATCTATACCCTGGGCCCGCTTATCCACAATCCCCAGGCCGTGGAGGATCTCAGGCGCCGAGGGGTCGAGGTCCTAGGGGAACAGGAAACGGATTCCCGGGTCGCGGGTCGGATCGTCATCCTTCGGGCCCACGGGGTCTCCCCGGCCCTCCGGTCCCGGCTGGAATCCCTGGGCGCCCGGCTTGCGGACGCAACCTGTCCCCGGGTATTGGCCAGCCAGCGCAGGGCCCGGCGTTTCCACGAGTCGGGGTACTCGGTTGTCCTAGTGGGAGACCGCAACCACGAGGAGATCGTGGCCGTGACCGGCTGCGCCCCGGCCTGCTCCGTCGTAGGTTCCCCCGAGGAGGCCCTCGCCCTGGACCTGGTCGAGCCCGTGGGCGTCCTGGCCCAGACCACGGTCAGCGAGGAGGAGTACGAGGCGGTCTGCGGGGTGCTTCGCTCCCGCTATTCGCGCCTGGAGATCGTGGACACCATCTGCCCGGCCACTCGGGAACGCCAGGAATCCCTGGCCCGACTGGCCGACCGGGCTGAGGCGATCGTGGTCGTGGGAGGCCGATCCTCGGCCAACACGGCCCGGCTCTTCCGGGCCGCCCGGGCCCTGGGAAAGCCCGCCTGGCACATCGAGACCGCCGCGGAGTTGCCTCCGGAAGTCTTCGGCTTTTCCGTCCTGGGCCTGACCGCCGGGGCCAGCACCCCGGACTCCATCATCGCCGAGGTGGAGGACGCCTTGATGCGGCCGGAGAGAAGCCGGGATACTCCTGCACTCTCTTGACCCCCGGCAGCGCCCTCGCGGGGTGTCGAAATGCCTCGAGTGCTTCCACTGCCTGCTAGGCGGCGATGAAGGTATCCGAGCCCCGGTTGAAGTACTTGATCACGACGAACATGCAGAGGCCCGTTACACAAAGCAGGATCGTGGACATCGCGCTGGCCGTCCCGAAGTACCCGTCCACCACGGACAGATAGATCTTTATGGGCATGGTCATGGTCTTGCCCACATAGAGCAGGATCGAGGCGGACAGCTCGTTCATGGATGTTACCCAACTCATTATGGCGCCGGAAATTATTCCTGACTGCATCAACGGAAGGGTCACGGTCCGGAAAGTCCGCCCGGGGGGCGAACCGAGGTTGATGCCCGCCTCTTCCAGGGCCGGATCGATCTGCTTCAGGATGGACGCGGCCGAGCGCACCGAATAGGGCAGGCGCCGTATGAAATAGGTCATGATGATGATCGTCGCGGTGCCGACCAGGTAGAGGGGTTGGCGGTTGAACACCACGATAAAGCCGATACCAAGCACCGTCCCGGGTACGATGTACGGAATCATCAACAGAGGATCCAGGATCTTCACGAAGAGGTTCCTCTTCCGGGCGATCGTGAAGCCGATCAGGGTACCGATCGTCGCGATCAGGATGACCGCGATGAAGGAGTACACGAAGGAGTTCGCGACCGTCTTGGGCACGTCGAAGAAGATCTGTCTATAGCTGTCCAGACCGAATCCCGCGGTGAACACGGGTCCGCTGGTCTTTCGGAAGGAATAGAATACGATGACCGCCAGGGGCAGAGTGGACAACCCGACGATGAGGTAGCAGAGGGCGTGGGCCAGCAGGGACCGCACGCCCTTGAGCCGTTTTACCACCGGGCGGTTCACGAGCATGCTGGCGTACTTCCTGCGGGCGGAAAGCCACTGCTGCAGGACGATGATCACCGATGCGCAGAGCATCAGGATGATGGAGACCGTAGCGGCCATGCCCGGGCGTTCGCTTATTTCGCTGGTATAGAGATTGTACGCCAGGGTCGGAAGCACCAGGTAGTTGCCTCCGATGATCATGGGCGTCCCGAAGTTCGAAAGGGACATCATGAATACGATGAGGGCTCCCCCGGTGAGGGAAGGAAGGACCAGGGGCAGGGTTACGGAGAAGAAGGTCCGGATCGACCGGGCGCCGAGGTTCTCGGAGGCCTCCTCGAGGGATCGGTCTATAGTCATGAGGGACCCCGCCAGCATGAGGGAGATGAAGGGGTAGTATTGCAGGGTGTCGGCCAGGACGATGCCCAGCAGGCCGTATACCTGGGGAACCCGGATCCCCGCCGATATGAGGAGGTTCCGGAGGAATCCGTTCCTCCCGAGCATGGTGATCCAGGAATACGCGCCGATGAAGGGGGGGGACAGCAAGGCCAGGATGGAGAGGGTGGACAGGAGGCTGGAGCCGCGGATCCTGTAGCGTGTCGTGAAGAACGCCAGGGGGATGCCCAGGAGGGCGGAGAAAACGGTGACGAGGACGGCCACGACCATCGAATGTCCGAAAGCCCTCATATAGTAGGCCCGGCCGAAGAATTCTTTCCAGTTGGCCAGGGAGACCGCCCCGGTTTCCTTGTCCGCGAAGGAAAACCGGAATATGTCAAACAGGGGATAGATCAAAAAGACGATGACGATCGCGAAACCCGCGAATATCACGAGGGACCAGATGTCCGCCCTCTTAGTTCCGCCCATCCTCATCACGGCCGCCCTCTTCCCAACCGCGCTCCCGTTTCCGGGTCGAAAAGGAGGCAGGCCTCGGGAGGAACGGCGAATTCCACGGTGGAACCGATGCCTGGAATGTCCGACTTTCTCGGCCTGTGCCGCTCTATGACGATGGTCGTTCCGTGTACATCCATTTCCAGGCTGGCCACGGTGCCCAGGAAGGAGGTGGAGGTCAGGGTGCCGGACAGCCGGTTCAAGCCCGGCGTTTCCTCGCTCGTTTCGACGATGTCCTCGGGCCGGAAGGTGAGGATCGCGGATCTTCGGCCCTCGGTGCCCGGTGAGGGGACGGCGAACTCGACCTTGCCGGAAACCGCCTTTCGCAGGCCCTTGTCCAGCGGTTCCCCGAGCTCCACCTCCAGCTTGTTGATTTTCCCGACAAAGGTGGCGACGAAAAGGTTGGCGGGGTCCTTGTAGATTTCCCAGGGTGCCCCGACTTGCTGGATCTTGCCGAAATTCACCACCGCTATCCTGTCGGAGATGACCAGGGCTTCCTCCTGGTCATGGGTCACGTAGATCGCGGTGATCCCGAGAGCCTTCTGGACCGCGCGGATTTCATCCCGCATCTCCACCCTAAGTTTTGCGTCGAGATTGGAGAGCGGCTCGTCGAAGAGCAAAACCCTGGGCTCTATGGCCATGGCCCGGGCGAGCCCCACGCGTTGCTGCTGTCCCCCGGAAAGCTTGTCGGGCGTCCTCGACTCGTATCCCTCGAGATGCACGTTCTTGAGAGCGGCCCGCACCTTTCTGGAAATCTCGTCCCCGGGGAGCTTACGAACCTTCAAGCCGTAGGCGACGTTCTCGAACACCGTCATGTGGGGGAAGACCGCATAGTTCTGGAACACCATCCCGGTATTGCGGCGATAGGCGGGTACATCGTTGATGAGCTCATCGCCCAGGAAGATATCCCCCGCGTCCTGACGGTAGAACCCCGCGATGGTCCGTAGAAGGGTTGTTTTCCCGCACCCCGACGGACCGAGGAGGGTGAAGAATTCGCCCTTTTCTATTTCCAGGTTGATATCCGAAAGAGCGAGGAGCTCTCCAAAGCGTTTTTCAACGCCCGCGATACGTATCGACGTCATCGGCAACTCCGGGTTTCAAGCTTCTCGATCCTGGTCGGGAACGATTGCGGGAGGGCCTGGGCCCTCCCGCGGGTCTTCATCCTCGGCCCGGCTAGAGATTGAGATCCATCGCGATGTTCACGAACCTCTTGACGAAGGCTTCCTTGTTCTTCGCGGCCCACCCGAAGTCATACGGAACGGTCTTGATCTTGGAGAGCGCGGGAAGCCCCTGGGGATCCTTGGCGTCCGTCCGGACCGGTCTCCGCGCCATCTTGTCCACCAAATATTCCTGGACCGGCTTGGAAAGGCACCAGTCAATGAACTTTTTTGCGTTCTCCAGGTTGGGGGCTCCCTTGAGAAGGGCGATGCCGTCCGGAGCGGCTACGGTGCCGTCCTCGGGATAGACGATGGCCACGGGGCCTCCCCCGACGAAGAACCGGAAGGCGTTGTCCTCCAGCGTGATTCCCACGGCCTGTTCCCCGTCGTTCACGAACTTGGGGACGGCGCCCGAGGAGGCCGAAATCACCATATTCTTCATGATGCCTTGGTATACGTCCCAGCCCTTTTCTCCGTAGATGGCGATGACGTTCGCCAACTGCATGTAGGACGAACCGGACTTGTCCGCTCGGGCGGAGGAGATCAGTTTCTTGAACCGGGGGTCCGTTAGGTCGGTCCACTTTCGGGGATACTGTTCCGGCTTGAGCATCTTGGTATTGACGATGAACACGTTCATGATGCCGGTGTAGGGAAGCCAGTTCGTTCCCACCTTGTAGACCGGGGCGATCTTGTCCCAGTCCTTGGGAGTATAGGGCGCGAGTATCTGGTTTTCGGCCTCGAGCTGTTCCCCGCCGATACTCCAGATCACGTCCGCCTGGGGATTACCCGCTTCCGCCTTGGCCCGCTTGATGATGTCGCCGGAGCCGAGCTTGACGTAATTGACCTTGATTCCCGTTTCCTTCTCGAACATGGGCACCAGGGCGTTTATGATGGACTCCTCATGGGCGGTATAGACTACCACCTCATTGGGAGCCGACCAGGCCGTTGCGACCGTGGCCAGGCAAATGAGCGCCGCGAACACACGTTTCATCGAATCCTCCTTATCGCCGCACACGCTGACACGGCAGCGCGTACGGCGTTCGCTCTAACCGGATTTTAACATGGTTTCGACAATTCGGGGTAAAGTATCCTGTCCGATCCTGTAAACGCAGGCGCCGAACCCGAGAGATTGCGCCGCTTGGCAGTACCCGGGAACGTCGTCGATGTATAGGCAGTCCGACGCCGCAAGCCCCGCATATTCCAGCAGCTTGAGCCAGATTCGGGGATCGGGCTTCATGAACCCTACCTTATACGAGAGGATATGCAATTCAGGCACGGAAGCGAGCGTTTCATTGTTAAAAATGACGGAAGCATGCATCCAGGAGGTGTTGGAAAGTATAAAACACCGGGCTCCCAGTTCTCGCGCCCGGAGGAGCCCCGCTTCCCCGTCGGGGTTGGGGAGCGCGATCCTCAGGTAATCCTGGAAGAACATCTCATAGGTATAGTCCGGCGAAAACCCCGCCAGTTCTCCGACTTTGCGGAAATACCCCCGGGAATCGATCAACCCTGTCTCATGTTCCCTCTCCAGAGTCCCACCCCATATCGCCCTGTCCAGCTCCTCGGGACTCAGACGGGAATGCCGGGCCGCGGCCCGGGCAAAGGCCATCCGATCCAAGCCGCACAGCACGTTGCCGAAATCGAAAACCACTGCCTTGTACATTTCGCCCCTCGTATCACGGTTTGTTAGGAACCTTCGCAGCCCGGCGAGGCGGGACCAGGTATCCTACCCCGGGGGACGTACGAAAACAACAGGAACGGAATCAATTCTCTTCGACCCCTGAAGCCGCAGTTGTATATTTATGGAAGGGAAGAATCGACGTGTTGGAGGTCAATCTTGGACTTGATGAAGGAAATCGCGGAACGCAGGGCCTACCGGGGCCTCTCACCGGAACCCCTTGAGGAGGGACAGATCCAACGCCTGCTCCAGGCGGCCCATCTAGCCCCGTCCTGCTTCAACAAGCAAAGCTGGCGCTTCGTGGCGGTCACCGGGGACGCCCTGACCGGACTCCGGGAAACCCTCGCGGAGGGGAACAAATGGGCCACCCGGGCCCCCCTCATCGTGGCGGCGGTCCAGAAGCCCTCCCTGGACTGTCGTCTGGACGAGGGCCGGGACTACGCGCCCTTCGACCTGGGCCTGGCGGTCATGAGCCTGGTCCTCCAGGCGACCCATGAGGGCCTGGTGGCCCATCCTATAGCGGGATACTCCCCCGGCAAGGTGCGCAAGACCTTGGGCATACCGGAGGACTACGTGGTGCAGACCCTGGTCATCGTCGGCCGAAAGGGTTCCGACGAGCTCCTCTCGGACTGGCAGAAGGAGCGGGAAACCGGCCCCCGCCAGCGGGAACCCCTGGAGAAGGTGGCCTTCCGTAACCGCTGGCCGGATCCGATCACCGGATAAATCCAACAGGATTAACAAGATGAGGAATGGATTAACAAGATAGGTATTCGAGCCAATGGAGGCTTTTTCAAAACTCAGGAAGTTTTGAAAAAGCCTCATCTTTAACCTTGTTCATCCTGTTGTAATAAATAGACAAACCCCATCCGGAAACCGCCCGTTGCGGATACCCCGATGCGGTGGTATTCTGCCCTTCATGGCGACTGCGATGATCATCGGGATCTGCGGAGGCTCCGGAGCGGGAAAGACCACGATCGTACGGAAGATTTCCGAGGTCGTCTCGGATTTCGTCTTCATCCCCCAGGACAACTACTACAAGTCGGCGGAGTACATCTCCAATTCCAACATAACGGCCTTCAACTTCGACCACCCCGAGGCCTTCGACAACGACCTATTGTCCGCCCACCTCCGGGAACTCAAGGCGATGCGTCCGATCGAGATGCCGACCTACGACTTCGTGCACCATAGAAGGGCGGAACAGACGATCAAGGTGACGCCCCGGAAGCTGGTAATCTTCGAGGGGATCATGGTTTTCACCGATAAGGTAATACGGGACCTGATCGACCTGAAGATCTTCGTGGACACGCCGGACGACATCCGGTTCATACGGCGCTTAAGCCGGGACATCAAGGAGCGGGGGCGGACGGTGGACTCCGTGATCGAGCAATACCTGAACGTCGTACGGCCGGGCCACTTCGAGTTCATCGAACCCACCAAGCGCTTCGCGGACATCATCATTCCTGAAGGCGGGGCCAACGAGAACGCCCTGACGGTCCTTCTGACCTTCATACGGAACATCATCGACCCGAGGCCGTAACGGCCGAACCCAAGGAGCCTGGAATGGTTCTGCAGCAAGCCCTGCGCCTTGCGGAGTGGATAAGCACGGTTTCCTTCGCCGCCCTGTTCGCGGCCGTCCTGGTCTATGCCGCGTCTGGGTTTTCCTTTCTGGCCTCCACCCTGCTCGGGGCCGCATCCTTCGTCGTCCTTTTCCTCATGCGGGACACCTTGCTCCGGGCCGTGACCGCGGATATTCGGAAGCATCACTTCGACCGAGCGGCGACCTGCATCGTCATGGACTTCGTGGAACGCCTTCGCGTATCCTTCACCGTGGCGGACCTGGTGGACGCAGCGCGGGATTGCCTGGAGATGAGGGCGGACGCCAGCGTCCTGCTCATAAAGAGCGCCACCTGGGAGATCGTCTACGCGAGCCCTTCCACCCTGAGCAACGACCCCGGAACCCTGGAAACCCTGCGCCGCAATTTTCGGGAGTGGTCGGAAGGTTTCGCCTTCCTGTCCGACGACTACGGCCTGCATCCCTCGAACGTGGACTGCCGCGGCTATTTGAGCGTCTGCAAGGGATACCACCTGTTCGTCTTCTCCCGGTCCGCGGGGCAGGCGGAGCTGGAAGCCTTCCGACTGCTCCACGGGGAGCTTCAGCTGTACTTCGACCGCATCATCACCGTCGCCCGGCTGTACAACATCGCGAACCTCTCCAAGGAGTGGTCCCTGATCGCCGAAACCCAGCGCTCCTTCCTGCCCAAGGAGATGCCCAAGCTGGCCAAGCTGGAGACCGCCGCCTACTACCGTCCCCTGGTCAACGTGTCCGGGGACTACTATGACGTCATCCCCATCGATCACCGGCGCACCCTCCTGGTCGTGGGCGACGTCTCGGGGAAGGGGCTCGCGGCGGCCCTGATCATGGGCATCATCGTGAACACGATCCGCGTGGCGCCGGACAAGTCCGATCTGCCCGCCCTCGTCCGCGGCATCGATGAGGCGGTCCGGGCGATGCGGTTCGAGGACAAGTATACGGTGATCTTCCTGGGCATCGTCGACACGGGGGAAAAGGTCCTTCGCTACGTGAACGCCTCCATGTCGGATCCCATCGTGATCTCCCAAACCGCCCTGGGAGCCAAGCCCAAGAAACTGGAATCCACGATGAGCCTTTTGGGTTTATTGCCCCTGGAGAGCGACATCCCCGTGGAGGAAGTGCCCCTGCGCACGGACGACGTCATTCTCGTCGCCTCCGACGGGCTTCTGGAGCTGGAGAACGCCGCCGGAGAGCAATTGAGCGAATCCGCGGCCTTCGAACGGCTCCTTCAACAGTCCTCCAAGGAACCGGTGGACAGCATCGTGGAGGAACTCGCGGGGTTCGCGTACTCCTTCGTGGAGGGGCGGCAGCTCCGGGACGACATCACGATCCTGGCCGCCAAGGTAGGCAGATTATGGGACTGACCCTCTTCGCGTTCCTGGCGCCCCCCGTGCTCTTCACGTTATGGAACCGGGCGCGGACCCGAATCCGGGATACCGCCTGGAGCCGGTACTTCCTGGCCATTGTCACGAGCTTTTCCCTCTTCACCGTCTCCCTGGGCATAGCCTATCTGGCCGCCCAGCCCTACACGATCGCTCAGCCCTTGCCTCTCTTCTTCACGCGCCTGGCCGCGGGCTCCGCGGCGGCGGGTTACATCTTCCTCTTCCGGGTCTGTGTCAGCTTCCCCTACGAGTCCAGGAACCGGATCGCAGACCTCGCCGCCCTAGCCCTCGTCCTGGGCGTCCTGGCCTTGACCCTGGGCACACCCCTGTACGTCCGCCACGTGGAACGGGTGAACCTGGATTTCCTCCGTGTGGAAGGCCCTCTCTACAACGCCGTAACCCTGGGGGCCGCGGGCCTGGGAATCGCGGGGGCGGTCCTTCTCCTGGCTCGAAGCCTGGCCATGAGAAGCCGGATCTTCCAACAGCAAAGCCTTATCCTGGTCCTGGGGGTCGTCTCCAGCATCGTCCTGGGGTACCTCACGGCCATCCGCCTCCCCCAAATCGGCCGAGTAGGATCCCTGTACCTAGTCTCCACCCTCAGCCCCATCCTGGTCGGGATCGGTTTCTTCTACGCGGTCGCCAGCTCCCGGATCTTCGCGTGGAGGGAGATAGCCCGGCGACTGGCCTCCTATATCGTCCTTTCGGTTTTAGCGGGCCTCCCGGTCGGAATCGCGGTTTCCGTCTTCCTCATGGTGCGGTCCTTCCCGTTGATCTCCCTCCTGGGATCCTTCTTCTCCTTCGTCCTGGGGTCGCGCATCGCCTCCGCCTTCGTCAACCGCTTCCTGGATCCCATCGCGGGGCGCAGGCAGTACCGGGAAAACCTTCAAAGCTCCCTGGCTCACGTCGACCTCGCGGGGGGGCGGGACGCGGTCCTCAAGGAGGTGCACGGGATACTCTCCGGCCCCCTGGGGTTTTCCGACTTCAGCGTGCTGGCTGAAGACGAGGACGGGGAACTTCGGGCCGTGTATTCGACGACCGGAACAAGCCTGGTCATCCGGGGGGATTCCCCGGCCCTAGGGGCCTTGACGGAGCGGGGTATCACGGTTCTTCTCAAGACGGACGTCGTCGCGAACCGATCCTACCAATCGATCAAGAAGGACCTTCTCGACATCTTCGACGCCCTGCGGGCGGAAGCCCTGATCGTGGTCCGGGAAGGAAGGCAGACCCTGGGTATCTTCGCCCTGGGAGCCCGGCTTTCCGGAGGAGACTACACATCCTACGACTACGAGACCTTCCGGGCCATATACGGCAAGCTCTTCGTGATCCTGTATTACGTCAAGAACATAGCCCGGGAGTCCATCCTGAGCACCGTGGACCGGGAGATCGCCTTCTCCAGCCAAGTGATCGAGTCGATCCAGGAGAACGTGGACCGCATCACGCACCCCAAGGCGGACGCCCATTTCATAGCCCGGTCCACCCGGAAGCTGGGAGGGGACTTCATCGACTTCGTGGAGCTCGGCAAGGACCGGTACTTCTTCGTCCTGGGGGACGTCTCCGGAAAGGGCCTGAACGCCTCCATGTCCATGCTGATCCTGAAGACCATGGTGCGGAACTTCTTGAAGGAAGAGAAGGACTTCCTCAAGGTCGCCGAGCGCGCGAACGCCTTCATAAAGGACAACCTGCCCCGGGGAACCTTCTTCGCCGGCGTGTTCGGATACTTCGACTTCGCGAAGGACTCCCTGTACTTCATCAACTGCGGAATACCGGTCATGCAGATGTATTCCCCGGCCTTCAACACCGTGATCGAGGTCCAGGGGGACGGCCGGGTCCTGGGATTCATCCGGGATATTCGGCCCTATTTGCGGCTGCGCAGGGTTCCCCTGGTCAAGGATTCCGTGCTGGTCATCTCCACGGACGGTATCCTGGAATCCGAAAGCCTGCGGGGGGAGCGTTACGGAAAAGAGCGGCTGACCCGTTCCTTCACCGCCCACCGGGAGGAATCCGCCCGGGATTTGGTGGAAGGGCTACTCCGGGACCTGCTTGCCTATACGGACAACCGCTTGGAAGATGACGTCACGATCTTCGCCTTGAAATACGACAGCAGTCCAAGGAGCCAGCCATGAACCAACTGAACGTCGAGGAAGCCCGCGAAGGCGGGCTCGGGATCTTGAAGATCTCCGGCCCCGTGAACAGCTATACCTTTACGGAATTCCAGGAAAAGATCTTCCGGGCGGTTCGGCGCTCGGACGTTGTGGTGGACATGGAGAACGTGACGACCCTTTCTTCCGCCGGCCTCGGGGTCCTGATGGCGGCGATGGAGGATGCCGAGGGGGCGGGCAAGAAGCTCTGGATCCTCAAACCCTCCGAGATCGTCCGTCTGGCCATCGAATCGACGGGATTTTCGGATCGGTTCCCGGTAATCCAATCCCTGAAAGGCCTGGCCTGACCGGGGCCGCTGGACCGTCCCCGAGTGACCGATCCTTCCACCGCCCTGCAGGTTTGGATCCGCCTTCCGGACACCCCGGAGGCCATACCCAGGTTCGAGGCTTGGCTGGACGCGGCTCCGTGTTCGGATCCCCGGCTCCGGGACCGCGTCCGCCTGGCGGGTCTCGAGATCCTGGACAACCTGATCCGGCATTCCAGCCCCCTGGAAGGGCGGACCCTCCGGGTCTCCCTTCGCCTCCGGGCAGGAGGAGCCCGGCTGGTGTTCTCCTTCCGTTCCGAGAAGTTCCGTTCCTTCGCCCGGGGAGGCAAGAATCCCCGGACGGGGTACAACATCGAAGAAGGGCGCTGGAGGGGCCTGGGGCTGGTTATGGTGGCCTTCCTGACCCTCCATGTCCGGTACGTTTCCGACCGCCGGAGCGACCGGGTGGAAGCCGTCTTTTAAAAAACTTCCTTCCCTCTTGTGCACTTAGTCCCGGTATTGTATGATTTCATTCCCCGGTGTTGCGCGGCTGGCTCGCGAAATCGGCCGGCGGCGTTCCACCCCGGACGGAGGCCTTGAGCATCCGTATTGTCCCAAACGTGAAGGAAACCTTCATGAAATCCAAGATTTCCATCGTCCTCATCGGCATCCTTCTGGTATTGGCCGTGGCCGGCTGCGCCAAGAAAGAGGCCCCGGCTCCCGCGAAGCCCAGCCTAAAGGTCGGCATGGTCACCGACGCCGGCACCATCGACGACAAGTCCTTCAACCAGGGCACCTGGGAAGGCGTCCTCAAGGCCGGCACCGAGTTCAAGCTGGACACCAAGTACCTGAAGCCCTCCGGAACCACCGAGGCCGACTACCTCAAGGAGATCGGGAACCTCTACGACGCGGGCTACAAGTTCGTGGTGACCCCGGGCTTCAAGTTCGAGACCTCCATCTTCCAGGCCCAGTCCAAGTACGCGGACGCCAAGTTCGTCCTGATCGACGGCAGCCCCCACGCCGGGGACTACAAGACCGTGGTCGGCCCCAACACCGTGTCCATCTTCTTCGCCGAGCACGAGTCCGGCTTCGTGGCCGGCGTCGCCGCGGCCCTGCAGATCAAGACCGGGTCCTTCGGCTTCATCGGCGGCATGGAGATCCCCCCGGTCCAGAAGTTCAACTGGGGCTTCCAGCGGGGCGTGGACTACGCCAACAAGAACCTCGGGACCAAGATCACCATGAAGCCCGAGAACGTGATCTACCAGGGCTCCTTCGACAACGTCGCCGCGGGCCAGCAGATCGCCGCCTCCATGTACGACAAGGGCGTCAGCGTGATCTTCGCGGCCGCCGGCGGAGTGGGCGTGGGCGCCATCAACGAGGCCAAGGCCCGGGCCACCGCGGGCAAGACCGCCTGGATCGTGGGCGTGGACGTGGACCAGTACGCGGAAGGCATCTACTCCGGCGACAAGTCCATCATCCTGACCAGCGCCATGAAGCGCATCGATGTAGCCGCGTACGACATGATCAAGGCCGAGCTGAACGGGGCCTTCCCGGGCGGCAAGACCCTCATCTTCGACGCCAAGAACAACGGCGTCGGCATCCCCGCCAAGAACCCCAACCTCTCCCCCGAGGTTCAGGCCAAGGTCGAGGAGATCTTCAAGCTCATGCAGAACGGGACCATCACGGTTCCCGCCGACCAGGGCAGCTTCATAAAGTAAGCGCCCGGGACCGGGCTATCGGGCCGCTGCCGCGAGGCAGCGGCCTTTTTTTCTTGTCTATTCAAAGAGCGCCGGATTATACTGCTTTTCCCGAACCCGCGGCCTTTCGCGGGACCTTCTGCGCCAAGGGGGTTCCCTCCTTGGCCCGCGCCAAGGAGAGGGCATGGAATACATAGTCGAAATGCTCCACATCACCAAGGACTTCCCCGGGATACGCGCCAACGACGATATCACCGTCCAGCTCAAACAGGGCGAGATCCACGCCCTGCTGGGGGAGAACGGCGCGGGCAAGTCCACCCTGATGAGCATACTCTTCGGGCTGTACCGACCCGACTCCGGGATCATCAGGGTCCGGGGTAAGGAAGTAGCCATCCACAATCCCAATGTAGCCAATGCCCTGGGTATCGGCATGGTCCACCAGCACTTCAAGCTGGTGCACAACTTCACGGTTACCGAAAACATCATCCTGGGCATGGAACCCACCGTGGGACCCATGCTCCAGACCCGGGACGCGGCCAAGCGGATCAAGGCCCTATCCGAGCAGTACGGCCTGAACGTGGACCCCGACGCCAAGATCGAAGACATCTCCGTGGGGATGCAGCAGCGCGTGGAGATCATAAAGATGCTCTACCGCAACGCCGAGGTCCTGATCTTCGACGAGCCCACCGCGGTCCTGACTCCCCAGGAAATCGATGACCTCATGCAAATCATGCGGAACCTCATCAAGGAGGGAAAATCCATCCTCCTGATCACCCACAAGCTCAAGGAGATCAAGGCTATCGCGGATCGGTGCACCGTCATTCGGCGAGGCAAGGTCGTCGACACCGTGGACGTGGCGGACGTGGCGGAGTCCCGGATGGCGGAGATGATGGTGGGCCGCACGGTCAGCTTCACGGTGGACAAGCAGGATCAGGAGCCCGGGGAGACGGTCCTCTCGATCCGGAACCTCAACGTCCTGTCCAGCCGCAAGACCCAGGCCTTGAAAAACTTTTCTTTGGACGTCCACCGGGGGGAGATCCTGGGCCTGGCGGGGGTGGACGGCAACGGCCAGACCGAGCTGGTTGAGGCCCTGACCGGGCTGCGGAAAGTGGAGTCCGGAACCATCCTCTTCAAGGGACGGGACATCACCCGCGACGACATACACTCCCGCGTGATGGCCGGCATGGCCCATATCCCCGAGGACCGGCAGAAGCGGGGCCTGGTGCTGGACTATTCCATGGAGGACAACTTCATCCTGGAGATCTACGGAAAGGAGCCCTACTCCCGAAAGGGCTTCCTGAACCGAAAGGCGATCCGGGAGCACGCGGAAAAACTGATCCGGGATTTCGACGTCCGATCCGGACAGGGCGCCCTCTCCCCGGGCCGGACTCTGTCGGGGGGAAACCAGCAAAAGGCCATCGTAGGCCGGGAGATCGACCATGACCCCGACCTGCTACTGGCCGTACAGCCCACCCGGGGACTGGACGTTGGTTCCATCGAGTACATCCACAAACGCCTGGTGGAACAACGGAACAACGGTAAGGCCGTGCTCCTGGTCTCCCTGGAGCTGGACGAGATCATGGACCTTTCGGACCGGATCGCCGTCATCAGCCACGGGGAACTTACGGGAATCAAGCTGCCCAAGGAAACCAACGAAAGCGAGATCGGCCTCATGATGGCGGGCATCGCGGGAACGGGAGGAACGGAATGAGCCGGTTCAAGAATTTGTTCACCGCCCTGGCCGCGGTGGTATTAGGCCTTCTGGCCGGCGCGCTCTTCATGGCCCTGTCCGGGTCCAACCCCCTCGCGGGCTTCTACTACCTCTTCCGCGGCGGGCTCATGAACATGGAGCGGATCGGCAACACCCTGGCCTCCGCGACGAACCTGATCTTCACCGGTCTTGCCGTCGCCTTTTCCTTCAAGACCGGGCTGTTCAACATCGGAGCCTCCGGACAGATGCTCATGGGCGGCCTCACGGCCACGGCAATAGGCCTGTCCGTCCAGATGCCCCGGATGATCCTCCTGCCCCTGATCGTCCTGGCCGCCGCGGCCGCCGGGGCCCTCTGGGCCGCGATACCGGGCTTTTTGAAGGCCAAGTTCAACGTCCACGAGGTGGTGGCGACCATCATGATGAACTGGATCGCCTACTGGACCGTGTACTACACGATTCCGGCGTATTTCAAGGGCACCTTCCTGGAAACCGAGTCCCGGCGTATACCGCCCCTGGCGTCCCTTAGAGCGGATTGGTTGACGAACATTTTCCGGGGCTCCTATATCAATCTTGGAATATTCTTCGCCTTGGGAGCGGTGATCGTTATCGCAATCATCCTGGACAAAACCACCCTGGGCTTCGAGCTCAAGGCCGTGGGCTTCAACCGGTACGCCGCGGAGTACGCCGGAATCCCTGTATCCCGAAACATCATCACGTCCTTAGGCATCTCCGGAGCCTTGGCGGGCTTGGCGGGAGCCACCTACTATATCGGGTACGCGGTGAACATGCAAATCGGCGTCCTGCCGACCGCGGGCTTTGACGGCATCGCGGTGGCCCTCCTGGGGGCCAACAGCCCCTGGGGGGTCCTGGCATCCTCGATCTTCTTCGGGGTTCTACACTCCGGCAAGGGTTTCATGAACGCCATGACCAAGGTGCCCCCGGAGATCGGGGACACCATCATCGCCATCATCATCTACTTCGCCGCCACCGGCGTGCTCTTCACCCGACTTTGGGAACGCCTGACCCGGAGATGGGGCAAGGAGGCCTAGGATGCAGACCCTCGCGCTGATTTTTCCCTACGCGATAGCCTTCACGATTCCCCTCCTGGCCGCGTCCCTGGGGGGCCTGTTCAGCGAGCGCTCCGGGGTCGTGAACATCGGCCTCGAGGGGCTGATGGTATCGGGTTCCTTCACCTGCGCCGTCGTTGCCAGCCGAATGGAGACGGTATTGGGTCCCGGAAATCCCGGAGCCCTCTGGATGGGGCTGGGGGCGGCCGTGGTCGTGGGGGCCCTCTTCTCCCTGCTCCACGCCTTCGCCAGCATCAGCCTCAAGGCCAACCAGGTAATAAGCGGCACGGCCATCAACATGATCGCAGGATCCTTGACGGTCTTCCTGGCCCGGACCATGACCGGATCCGGGAACGTTCGGATCGTCTTGGGCTTCATTCCCGCGGACATTCCGGTCCTTTCGGCCATTCCGATACTCGGTCCCCTTCTCTTCACGAAGACCTACGCCACCACCTGGCTGATGGCCCTGATCCTGGCGGTTTCCTGGTTCGTGATCTACAAAACGCCCTTCGGGCTCCGACTCCGGGCCTGCGGGGAGCACCCCCAGACCGCGGACGCGGCGGGCATCAACGTATATCGGATACGGTACATCGCGGTGATGCTCTCGGGCGCCCTGGCGGGTTTGGCCGGGGGGATCATCCTGGTCACGTATTCCGGAGAGTTCAACGGGAGCGTGGCGGGCTTGGGATTCCTGGCTCTGGCGGCCCTGATCTTCGGACAGTGGAAGCCCCTGGGCATCCTGGGGGCGACGGCCTTCTTCGGGTTCGCGGCGACCATCGCGAACGTTTCCCAGGTTATTCCGCAATTCTCCCGGATACCGGGCCTGCTCCTCAAGGCGTTCCCCTACGTGGTCACCCTGATCGCCCTGGTGCTCTTCTCCAAGAGCAGCCAGGCGCCTCGGGCGGCCGGGGAGCCCTACGACCAGGGCAAACGCTGAAAATCCCGGAACGAACCACGGAGTTCACGGAGAGCGCCGAAGAAGGATCGGAATGAGATTTTCCCCTCTCATTCCTCTTTTTCCTCTTCTTCGTGTACTCCGTGTTCTCCCTGGTGAATGCCGATAAGCTTATTCCGGAAGTTCGGCAACGATGGCGACACCGCTGGACGCTCCTATCCGGTCCGCGCCGGCTTCGAGCATCTGAAGGGCGTCGTGGTAACTGCGGATTCCTCCGGAGGCCTTGATCCGACATTTTTCTCCCACCGTCTTGCGGATCAGCTTTATGTCCTCCACCGTGGCACCTCCGGTTCCGAAGCCGGTGGAGGTCTTGACGAACTGCGCCCCCGCCCGAAGTATCGTTTCGGACGCCTTGACCTTCTCCTCATCCGTGAGGTAGCAGGTCTCGATGATCACCTTGACCAAGGCCTTGCCCGAAGCCTCCACGACGCCCCGGATATCCTGCTCCACAAAACGCCAGTCGCCGGCCTTCACGGCACCGACGTTGATCACCATGTCGATCTCCGCGGCTCCCTGGGCGACCGCCCGCCGGGCTTCCTCGGCCTTGATCTCGGTCAGGTTGGCTCCCAGCGGGAAACCGACCACCGTGCATACCGCCACCGGGCTTCCGGACAGCTCCTTCGCACAGAGGGGAACCCAGCACGGGTTCACGCATACGCTGAAAAAGCCGTAGGTCCGGGCCTCGACGCAGAGCTCCTTGACTTGCCGTTCCGTGGCCACGGCCTTGAGCAGGGTGTGGTCGATCGTCTTGGCCAAGGCGGCCTTAGTCCATTGCTTCATAGAAGGCTCCCTTCATATCTCGAACTTCCTCGCCAGGTTTTCCCGGCGGGAGGCTACCAGTTCCTCGAGCTCGTTCAGCATCCTCTTGTCCGAGGACAGGGCTATGGGGAAGATCAGGGCCTCCGTCTCGTCCGTGTACCTCTTGATGAAGCGGACATCCGTGACGTACCCGAGGGAAATCATGTTGCTGATCCGATCCGCGCACTTGAGCACCTTGGCTCGCTTGGACCCGAAGCGAAGGATCCGATCCAGGAATTGCTGCTTGGTCTCGATGGGCCGGCGCGTCACTTCCAGGACCAGTTTATAGACCTCCGGGCTCTCCTCGTCGATGGAAAGGATCAAGTCCCGATCGAAGTCGGGCACGTCCTCCAGGAGGTCGTGGATCACCGAGGCCTTGAGGAGGACCGAGTCGATGTACCCGTAGTCCATGAGAATGCCGAAGGTGTCGATCTGGTGGCGGAACATGTTGCCCCCGCTCCGCCTCCGCTTGCCGACCAGGGTCGTCGCCAGCTGGATGTACGGAGCCAGGTGCATCTCCTTGAGGCGGATCATCGCCTCCGAGCCCATGAGCCCCTCGTCGTCCATGCTCGGATGGAAGGGAGTCAAGGGTCCCGGGTCGAAACCGCCTGATCTCGCGGGATCCGTATCCGGTTGTTCCTCCGGGACGGAGGGGACCGCAGGGTCGCCTTCCGCCCGGGGCGGCTTGTTCATGCAAGCTCCTTCACGTACTGCTCGAGCTTGGCCGATCTGCGTTCCGCCTCGGCCAGCTTTTCCCTCTCTTTATCTACGACCTCGGGGGGTGCGGACTTGAGGAAGGATTCATTCCCGAGCTTGGCACGGACCCGGTCGGCGAAGGCCCGTTCCTTTTCCGCCTCCCTGCGGAATTTCTGGGCAAGCGCCGCCCCGTCCACCGCGTCCCGGACGTTCGCGTAGGCCTCGAAGCCCCGGCCCACCAAGGCCAAGGATCCCTCCGGCTTGGAGTCGACGATCCGGGGTTCCGGCCCGTTCACCAGGAGCGCCGCCAGGGGCGCCCAGCGACGGAAGGATCCGGCCGAAGCCGCTCCCGATTCGAAGCGGACCGCGGTTACGATCGGCCTCTGGGCATCGATCCCGAACTCGCTGCGGAGGTTCCGGACCAGGCGGACGAACTCCATGACCGTATCGAACTCCCCGGCCAGCGCGGGGTCCAGGCGGGAGGCGTCCGCCTCGGGATACCTCTGGACGATGAGGTCTCCCCTGCGGTTGGGGAGCATCCGGTAGATCTCCTCGGTCACGAAGGGCAGGAAGGGATGCAGGAGCCGGAGGCTCTCCTCCAGCACCTCCAGGATGACCGTGGCGGCCCGGTTCTTCTCCGCCTCGTCCCCGGAGCGGAAGGAGAGCTTGGTCCCCTCGATGTACCAGTCGCAGAAGTCGTTCCAGAAGAACTCGTACACCGCCTGGGCCCCGTCGTTGAAGCGGTAGGTCTCCAGGGCCGCCCGGGCGGTTCCGGCGGCCTCGGAGAGGCGGTGCCGGATCCAGCGGTCCAGGGGCGACGGCTCCGCGGCGCCTTCGGACAAGAGCTCCCGGCCCTCCAAGTTGCCCAGGATGTACCGGGAGGCGTTCCAGACCTTGTTGGCGAACTTGGAACCCAGCTTGAAGTCCTCCTTGTCGATGAGGACGTCCTGGGAGGCGGTGAACATGAAGGCCAGGGTGAAGCGGAGGGCATCCGCCCCGTACTCGTCCACGATCTCCAGGGGATCGATGCCGTTCCCCAGGGACTTGGACATCTTTCGGCCCTGCTTGTCCCGGATCAATGTGGTGATGCACACGTCCCGGAAGGGGGTCTTCTCCATGAACTCCATCCCCGCCATGATCATCCGGGCCACCCAGAAGAAGATGATGTCGTACCCCGTCACCAGGACGCTGGTGGGATAGTACTTTCGGAGGTCCGCGGTGTCCTTGGGCCAGCCCAGGGTGCTGAAGGGCCAGAGCCAGGAGGAGAACCAGGTGTCCAGGACGTCCTCGTCCTGGGTCAGCTCCGTGGACTTGCAGAACGGGCACTCCAGGGGGTCCTCCCGGGCCACCACGGTCTTGCCGCAATGGGCGCAGTACCAGGCGGGGATCCGGTGCCCCCACCAGAGCTGGCGGCTGATGCACCAGTCCCGGATGTTCGTGAGCCAGTGCTCGTAGGTGTTCTCCCAGCGCTGGGGAAAGAACCGGACTTCCCCGTCCCGCCAGACCTTCAAGGCCTTCTCGGCCAGGGGCTTCATCCGCACGAACCACTGCTCCGAAAGGAAGGGCTCCACCACGGTGTGGCAGCGGTAGCAGTGGCCCACGGAGTGGCTGATCTTCTCCTGGCGCACGAAGAGCCCCTCGGCCTCCAGGTCCGCGACCACCGCCTTCCGGGCGTCCTTGACGTTCATGCCCCGGTACTTCCCGGGGGCGGCGTCGGAGATCTTCCCGTCCGGGGTCAGGACGTTCACCCGGGGCAAGTTGTGCCGGTTGCCCACCTCGAAATCGTTGGGGTCGTGGGCCGGGGTGATCTTAACAAGCCCCGTCCCGAACTCCCGGTCCACGTAGGAGTCCGCGATGATGGGGATGACCCGGTCCGTCAGGGGCAGCTTGACCATCTTGCCGATCAAGGCGGAGTAGCGCGGGTCCTCGGGGTGGGCGGCCACGGCGGTGTCCCCCAGGAGGGTCTCCGGACGGGTCGTTGCGATCTCGATGAAGGCCCTGCCGCCGATCACCGTCCAGCCGCCCTCCGGAGGGGAGCCGGCCGGGGGATCGACGATCTCGTAGCGGATGTGGTACATCCCTCCCGCCTCGTCCGCGTGGTCCACCTCGTCGTCCGCCAGGGCGGTGCCGCAGGAGGGGCACCAGTTCACCAGGTACTCGCCCTTGTACACCAGTCCCCGTTCGTAGAGGGTCACGAAGACCTCCCGGACCGCCTTGGACAGGCCCTCGTCCAGGGTGAAGCGCTCCCGGGTCCAGTCGCAGGAGGATCCGATCTTCTCCAGCTGCTTCTTGATGATGTCGTGGTGTTCGTTGGCGACCTTCCAGGTCTCCTCCACGAACTTTTCCCGCCCAAGGTCCCGGCGCAGGATGCCCCGGGCCCGGAGCTTCTTCTCCACCACGTGCTGGGTGGCGATCCCCGCGTGGTCGCTGCCGGGCACCCAGAGGGTCGGGCGCCCGAGCATCCGGTTGTACCGGATGGCGATGTCCTGGAGGGAGTTGTTGAGGCCGTGCCCCATATGGAGGACCCCCGTGACGTTCGGGGGGGGTATGACGATGACGAAGGGTTTCTTTCCGGGCTCTCCCGCGGGTTTGAAGTGGCCTGCCGCCTCCCACTCCTGGTAGATGCGGTCCTCGAATTCCTTCGGTGCGTAGGCTTTCGCGAGTTCGATGGCTTTCATGGGCGTTCCCTTCGTCGCTGCGTTCTCCCGCGCCGCCCGACGGGCGTCGCGGGGCGCGAATAGGGAGAAACTCTACCAAAATGCGGGGATAAATTCAAAGGGGAGGGGAAAAAACCGAGGCCTCGCATCCGAACCGGGACGGCCTCGGCATGTTCCCTTCACTCGAGGCTCCCTCCCGTATACAATGGGGATAGACCAAGAATCCGGAGAGTTCCGATGTCTCGATCGTCCTTCAGCTCCGAGTCCCGGGGCGGCATGGTACGCATACCGATCCGACAAAGCGCCTCCATGATCCTGGGCTACGCCCGGGGAAAGCTGGGAGCCCAGATCCGGGCCGTATCGTTCCTGGTCCTCTACCTGGCCGCCTTCCAGTTCCTCGTCCTGCGCCGACCCATCGAAAGCGCGCTCTCCGTGGCCGCCGGAATAGGGGCCGTGGCCGCGGGGCTGGCCCTCTTCCTGGAGGGTCTATTCCTGGGTGTCATGCCCCTGGGGGAGCGCTGCGGCCTCCGCCTGCCGTCCCGGGCCCGGGGGGCGGGGATCGTCCTCTTTTCCCTGGTCCTGGGCATCACAGCGACCCTGGCGGAGCCCGCCATCGGCTTTCTCCGGGCCCAGGGAAGCGCCGTCCGGCCCTGGGACGCGCCGATGCTGTACCTCCTTCTGAACCGGGGCTCCCCCTGGCTCGTGGCGGCCATCGCCGTGGGGGTGGGGATCGCGGTCGTGCTGGGGGTGTTCCGGTTCATCCGGAACTGGTCCCTGAAGCCCTTTCTGTTCGGCATCGGCATGGAGCGGGGGCTCAACATCCTGGGCCGGGAGGCGGGCAGATCCCTCCCCCAGGCCTATACCTCCTCCCCCCGGCCCGACCGGGCGGAGACCTTCCAGGGAATCGACGAATCCCTGGTCCTCCGGGCCCGGGGGCCGGAGGGCACCCTGGAATACCTGCCCGTCGCGAGGCCGGAGGGACCGGAGTTCCTTCCCTTCGACCGGACCCGCTTCGACTCCCGGACCGGAACCTACGTCCATATCCCGGTCCAGCGTCCCATCCTGGCGGACGCCCCCGAATGGGCGGGATACGCCGCGGTGCTGCTCTTCGTGTTCGTCCTCGGATTCGGAGCCACCCTCGCCGAGCCTTCCCTGAACGCCCTGGGCTCCACCCTGGAGGAGCTGACCACGGGGACCTACAAGCGGACCTTCCTGGTGCGAACCGTGGCCGTGGGGGTGGGCTTCGGGATGGCGGCGGGATTCGCGCGCATCCTCCTGGACCTGCCCCTGATCCTGGTGCTGGGTATCCCCTACCTGGCGGCCCTGATCCTCACGGCCTTCTCGTCCGACGAGTTCATCGGCATCGCCTGGGACTCCGCGGGGGTCACCACGGGGCCCATCACCGTCCCCTTGGTCATCGCGGCGGGCCTGGGGATCGGGGAGCGATCCTCCGCCCTGGACAGCTTCGGCGTCGTGGCCGCCGCCTCGGTCTTCCCGATCCTGGCGGTCCTGTCGTCCGGTCTGGCGGTACGGCTTAAGGCGCGGCGGGCCCTTGCCGTGAACCTGGACGACCTGTGAGGCGGGACATGAAGAAGGAACGCGTATCCAAGATCACCTGCATCGCGGCATCCTCCCTGGGATCTTCCATCCTTTCGGCCCTGGAGGACTCGGGACTCAGGGACACCTTCGTCCAGCGGGGCAAGCAGGTCTCCCTGGCGGACCGCGCCGGGATGTTCCGGCTGGTTCCCCGGGTGGAGCTGGAGGATTCGGCTGCGGACATCTACCGGTTCTACGCGCCGCCGGATCGGGCCGAGGAGATCTGCGCCCGGATATCGGACTTCGCGGGTCTTGCCCTTCCGGGCCGGGGGAGCCTCTTCGTGGAGCCCGCGGAGATCGTGCGGGGAGCCCCGGGCGGGGAAGCTCCTCCAAGCCCGGAATCGGGCGAGGGGCCGGGTCCCGGGAAGGGTGCGCTCCAGGACCGGCTCATTCTCCCTTCGGGGCTGCTGGATTACACGGCCCTGACCTGCATCGTCCAGCGTGGGCAGGGGGACGCCCTGGCTCGTTCCGTGCTCGAGATGGGGCTCTGCGTGCCCGTGGTGACCTACGGCCAGGGCATGGGACTGCGGAACAAGCTGGGGCTGCTCCGGATCACGATCCCCGTGGACAAGGAGGTCATCTACTTCCTGGTGCCCGCCGCGGACGGCCCCCTGGCGGAGAACATAGCCGTGCACAAGGCCCGGCTGGACCGGCCGGGGCAGGGCTTCATCTATCGCTGCCGGGTCCGGGCCGCGGCGGTCAACACGAGGATGAGCCGCTCCCGCAGGCGCCACGTCGCCTCCATGGAACAGGTCATCCTGGCCGTGGATTCCCTCCAGGGCTCCACGGATTGGAGGAGGATCACGGCCCCCTCCCGCGGCCGGGGCGGGCAGATCGACGAAGGTCCGGCCCTGGCCTGCCTTTCGGTGATCTGCGACGAGGGACGATCCGGCGATTTCGTGCGGGCGGCCATGGAGGCGGGAGCCGGCGGCGCCACCCTCGTGCGCATGGGGTACCGGGACCTCCCGGGCGCGGCCGCGGAACATCGGGGAAGGTCGCCCTCCCACGCCCGGGAGACCTGCGACCTGATCGTGCCCGCCGACCTCACCGACGACATCCTGGAAGCCCTGGCGGACCGGGGTCTCTTCGAGCCGGAGGTCTACGGGCTGGTGGAGATCACGAAGGTGGAGAAGGCGGTCACGTATCGAGGATGAACGCGATTAGACTAGGCATCGACGAAGCGCGAACATCAAGCTTGCCCGTCCCACAGGGTCCTCAATTCTCCGGGCGGAAGCGCAAGGGTCCCGTCGGCCAGGGGGAAGGGGCGGGAAGTCCGGCACAGGACGTACTTCCTGCCCGGTTTCCAGGGCCCCCGGAAGGCGGCAAGCTCCCCATGGACCGCCCCCATCGTCCTGGCATCCCCCTCGTCGGGATGCTCGGTCCATTTGGCCTCGGCGAAGGAGAGGACACCCCGGTCCTCCAGGATGAAATCCACCTCCCGGGCATACTGGTCCCGATAGTACCAGACCCTCGCCCGCCCCTCCCGGTACGGGGCGGTCTTCCGCAGTTCCGCGAATAGGAAGGTTTCCCACAGGGCGCCCCGGAAGGGGGAACCGTCGAGGTTCGACTCGTCCAGGCCCAGCAGGAAAGCCAGGAGTCCGCAGTCCCGGAAGTACACCTTGGGACTGCGGGCAATTCGCTTGCCGAAGTTGGAGAACCAGGGCTCCAGCAGCTGGATCTGCCCGGAAGCCTGGAGCACAGAAATCCAGTCGCCGATCGCCTTGACCGAGACCCCGACGTCCTTGGCGACATCCGACTTGTTGAGGGTCGAACCGGATCGGGCGGCCAATACCCGGATGAAGCGCTCGAAATCCCGCAGACTCGTCACGTTCAGGATCTGTCGCACGTCCCGCTCCAGGTACGTCGCCAAGTAGGACGAGTAGAAGGTATTCCTTGGCATGCTTCTATCCCGCCACAGCTCCGGGAAGAGCCCACGGCAGAGGACTCTCCGCAGGTCCGCGGAGTCCGAGCCGATCGCCTCACCCGCCTCCAACTCGGAGAGGGAAAGGTTCTCCAGCTCGAAGACCGCTGCCCGACCCGCCAGGCTGTCGCTCACGCTCTTCATCAATACGAAGTGCTGGCTGCCCGTGAGGATGTACCGCCCGGGCCGGTGCCGGTCCCGATCCACGACGGATTTAAGGTGCCGGAAGAGCCCCGGGGCGTACTGGACCTCGTCCACGATGAGGGGTGCGGGGTTGGCCGCCAGGAAGGCTTCGGGGTCGCGCTCGGCCCGCTCGGCCTGGCTCGGGAGATCCAGGCTCACGTATCCGTGGGTCGGAAACGCGGTTTTCAATGCGGTCGTCTTTCCCGCCTGTCGGGCCCCGGTGAGGACAAGCACCGGAAAATGAGAGGCCGCCTCCACAAGCTGGGAAGTTATTTCTCTATTGAATAACATATTGGAAATATTAACTTCGCAGGTTAATATTGTCAACGTTGCAAGGTCAGTATCCCGGGTCCGCCTTCCGCACCACCCTGGCCAGGATCTCCCGGAACGCCGCGGGATCCTCCACCATGGCGGAGTGCCCGACATGCTCCAGGATTTCCAGGGAACCCTTGGCGAAGGCGGCTGCCGTCGCCCGGGCCATGGCCTCGGTCACGATGGCGTCCTTCCGGCCCCAGACCACCAGGACAGGTCCGGGATACTTTCCGCAGTCCCCGGAGCGGTCGAACCGGGCCAGGGCCCGGGCGTTCCCGGCGAAGGATTCGGGGTTCATACGCAGGGCCTCGTCGGTGAGCTCGTCCAGAAAGGCGGGGTCGTTCATCGTCGGACAGACCCCGGCCAGGGCGGATCGGAGGAGGGCCCGGTCCGTCTTGAAGCGCTCGATCACCGGATAATGGGCATCCGGGGTGACCAGACCCGAAGGCGGGGCGGAGTCCACGAGAACCGCGGAGGCCCAGAGCTCCGGGCGCCGGACCAGGGCGGAGATCGCCACCGCCCCTCCCAGGGAGTGGCCCACCAGGACGGGCCGGGAGAGCCCCAGTGCTTCGGCGAAGGCGATGAGGTAGTCCGCGTACAGGTCGATGTCCGAGGCGCCGGGCGCCTCGGCCGCATCCAGCCGCTCGGAGCCCCCGAAGTTCGGAAGGTCCGGCGCGACAAGCCGAGCCCCGGGGAGGTCCGGAATCCGGGTCCACCATAGGGAGGACCCCGTGTTCCCGTGGACAAGCACGACCGGGTACCCCGCTCCGCTCTCGCGGTAGAGGATCTTCTTTCCCTTGACGGTTGCGGTCTTGGTTTCCATGCGTGACTCCTTCCCGCGGTCAGGCCCCCAGAATCCCAGGGCCGCGTCCGCGACGGCCCCCGGGTTTTCCACGACGACCGCATGTCCCGCACCGGGCAGCACGGCGAGCCGGGCTCCCGGAATCCCCCGGGCCAGGATCTCCGCGAAGCCCCGGTGCTTCAAGATGTCCTTCTCCGCGACCAGCACCAAGGTCGGACAGCGGATCCGGCCCAGGTCCTTGGTCAAGTCGATCCTAAGGAAAGCTTCGCAGAGCCCCGCGAAGGCCTCGAAGTAGTCCGGCGGCAGGGACCGGATCGCGGCCTCCCGCATGTCCAGGGCTTCCCGGTTGGCGGCGATATAGTCCGCGGAGTAGTTCCAGGGGATGATCGTACGGTAGAACAGGCCCGGATCCGCCCGGGCGGCCCGCATCCAGGAATCCACCGCCGCGGAGAGCAGGGCGTCCGTCTCGCTGACCCCGTCCACCAGGACCAGGCTCTCCGTCCGCCCCGGGAAGTCCCGGGCGAAGGCGAGTCCCACCTCGGCGCCGTAGGAGGTGCCCAGGACGTGAAGCCTCGGAATCCCGAGGCGGTCCATCAGGGCCGCCAGATCCCGGGCGTGGCCCTCCAGGGAGTACCCTCCCGGTTTATCCGAGAGGAGCTGGCCCCGCATGTCGTGGACCAGGATCCTCCACCCAACGGCGGCCAGGCGCTCGGTGACCGGTTTCCAGTGGGAGATCGACATTGCGATCCCGTTCAGCAGGGCGACGGTCCTCGGTCCCGAGCCGATCACCTCGTAGGCCAGGCCGCAGCCCTCGACCTCGAATCGATCCATCTCACAGCCCCAGGTAGGAAGCCTCGACGTGGGGATCCTTGGCCAGGTCTGCGGCGGCGCCTTCCAGGACCACGACCCCGTTCTCCAGCACGTAGCCCCGGTCCACGGAACGGAGGCTTTCCTTCACGTTCTGCTCGGTGACCAGGATGGCCACGTCCTTCTTGAGCTCCGAAAGGCGGTCGAAGACCTCGGAGACGATGGAGGGCTGGAGGCCCAGGGAGGGCTCGTCCAGGATCAAGAGCTTCGGGTTGGCCATCAGGGCCCGGGCGATGGCCACCATGCGCTGCTGGCCGCCGCTCATGGTCCCGACGATCTGCCGGTACCGCTCCGAGAGGATCGGGAAGAGCCGGATCACCTGGTCCAGGAGGCGCTCCTCCTGGCCCTGGGCCCGGGGGATGTAGGCCGCTCCCAGGGCCAGGTTGTCCGCGACGCTCATCCCCGGGAAGAGTTCCCGCTCCTGGGGCACCAGGGCGATGCCCGCGCGGGCGATCTGGTGGGTGGCCAGGCCCGAGACGTCCCTGCCGTCGAACACGATGCTCCCGCCCCAGGGCCGGACCAGGCCCGTGACCGCGTTGATCAGGGTGGTTTTGCCCGCCCCGTTGGGCCCGATTAGGGCCACCGACTCGGATCCGATATGGATGTTCACGTCCCGCAGGACCGGAAGCTTTCCGTACCCGCAGGTAAGTCCCTTGATTTCCAGGATCATGCCGCGCCCCCCAGGTAGGCCTCGATGACCCTCGGGTTCTTGGAAACCTCGGAGTACGGGCCCTCGGCGATCAACTCGCCGGCCTCCAGGACGATGACCCGCTCGGTAAGTTCCCGGATCACCCCCATCACGTGCTCCACGACCCCCACGGCCAAGCCCCGTTCCTTGGCGATGGCCTTGACCATGGAGATCATCTGCCGGGTCTCGTCGGTGTTCAGGCCCGCCATCACCTCGTCCAGGAAGAGGATCTCCGGGCCGTTGGCCAGGGCTCGGGCGATCTCCATCTTCTTGATCTCCAGGATGGAAAGGCTGGCGGTGTCCCGTCCCAGACCTCCCAGCTGGAGGGAATCGCAGATGCCCTCCGCGGATTTCCGGGCTTCCTTCAGGGACTGTCCCCGGCTGAAGACCGCGCCGATCATGACGTTCTCCAGGACCGTGAGGTTCTCCAGGGGGTGGATGAGCTGGAAGGTCCGGGCTATGCCCATCCGGGCCCGCTCGTGGGCGGGGACGTACGTGACGTCCCGTCCCTTGTACAGGATCTTCCCGGAGCTCGGCATGAGGATCCCGGACACCAAATGGATGAAGGTCGTCTTTCCCGCCCCGTTGGGACCGATGATCCCCAGGATCTCCCCGGCGTCCAGGGAGAAGGACACGTCGTTCACCGCCACAAGCCCAAGGAAGCGCTTGGTCAGGTGCTCGGTCTGCAGGGTCTTCATGCGCGCCTCCCGGTCAGTCGTTTCCTGGCCAGCCCGACCAGGCCCCGGGGCATGAGCAGGATCACCAGGACGATGATGATGCCGTAGACCACCAGGTGGCCGTAGGGGATCTTGAGCTTGAGCCACTCCGAGGCGATGCCCAGCAGCACGGCCCCCGCCATGGGGCCCAGGGTGCTGTGGATGCCTCCCAGCAGGGCCATGGCCAGGGGCAGAAGGGTGAAGTTCGCGTCGAAGGCCGTCTCCGGGGTGGTGAAGCCGTAGGACTGGACCTGGATGGCCCCCATCATCCCCTGGAGCGTCGAAGTGACCGTGAAGGCGATAAGGAGGAACCGGAAGATATCCACACCGCTGGACCGAGCGCTGGTCTCGTCGTTCCGGATGGCCGTCAAGGCGAGGTGCATCTTGCTCCTCTCGAAGTACCAGGATACCCCCAGGGTAATGATCAGGCCGCCCAGGCAGAGCCAGTACAAGGCATGGGCGTCGCCTCCGAAAATCACCCCCGGGAGCACGACCCCCTCGGGTCCGCCGGAAAAATCGTGCAGGTTGTGCAGGATGATCCGGAAGATCTCCGCCAACGCCAGGGTCGTTATGGAGAAGTACATGGCTCTAAGGCGCAGCACCGCAAAGCCCAAGATCCAGGCGACGGCACCCGTAAAAAACGTGGCGAAGACCAGGCTCAGGACCGGATCCATCCCTGCCCGGAGGACCAGGAGAGCCGACGCGTAGGACCCCAGCCCGAAGAGTCCGGCGATTCCGAAGGAGATCTGCCCGGACCGGAGGAGCATGTCCCAGGAGACCGCCAGGGCCATGTAGGTCATGACGCTCCGGGCGACATTCAAGGGGTAGGCGCCCAGGAAGGCGGGGAGGGCGGCCATGAGGACCGCGCCGGCCGCAGCGAACTGGGTATTCCTCTTCATGTCTTTTTCCCCCGGATCGAGCGCCCCAGGATCACCGTGATGATCAGGACGAAGAACACGATATCCGCCCAGTCGCGGGTGCCGCGGAAGGCTTTGAGGACATTCTCCGACACCCCGAGCAGGACGCTGGAAGCCAGGATGCCGGGTATGTTCCCGACGCCGGCCATGGCGATCAGGCAGAAGCTCTTCATCGTGAAAGGGCTTCCGACCGCGGGAAAGATCGAGGATCGCGTGATGAACACCGCTCCCATCATGCCCACCAGGGCGGAAGCCAGGGCGAAGGTGAGGGCGTAGGCTCGATCGACATCGATCCCGACGATGGCGGCTCCCCGGGGGTTTTGTCCGACCGCCAGGGCCGCCTTGCCGACCTTGGTTCGGGCCAGGAAGAGCCGCAGTCCGAGAACCATGAACAAGGCGAGGGCCACGAATACGAAGTTGTACACCCCGAAGGAGAGCTCCCCGATGTCCACGGACGCGGATACGTAATCAAAGGATAATTTTCGCGTTTGAGAGGTGAACAAGAGGTTCGCCGCCTGAGTCAGCAGTATGGCCAGCCCGAAGGTCAGGATGAGCTGATTGAGCTCCGGGGCCTTGAGAGCCCGCCGAATGGTCAGCTTGTAGATCCCGAAACCGAAGGCCGCGGTGATGGCCGCGACCGGCACCAAGGCCAGGTAGGGATCCATCCCCGTGGACCTGCAGATCATGTAGGTCAGGTAGGAGGCAACCATCATGAACTCGCCGTGAGCCAGGTTCACGATGTGCACGATCCCCAGGATCAGGCCCATCGGAATCGCGATGGAAGCGTACAGACCGGCAGCCTGAAGACCGTAGATGAGCACGGTCGGCCGCCAGACCAGAATGCCCAAGACGACCGCCGCGATTACCGTACCGGCCGTCAGGTTCCGTTTATTCGCCATCGGGTCCCCTTTTCCCGAAAACAGGCCGCCGGCCGAAGGGCCCGGCGGCTCAGATCATAGCCGGTCGGATCCTACTTCCACTTCGGGAAGGGATACACGGGCTTCGCGGTCGCGGATTCGAAGGGCCAGATGACTTCCTGGCGGCCCATCTGCCACTGCAGGATCTTCTGGTTCTTCACCCCCTGGTGCTTGATGATGTTTCCGGGAGTGAACGTGATGGTCTGGCCCAGGGGGGATTCGTACTTGGTCGCCTCCAGGGCCTTGATCAGGGCGGCGGTGTCCGTGGATCCGGCGCGCTTGATGGCGTCCGCCACGATGTAGACCGCGGAGTAGGACAGGGGGGCGAAATAGGTTGCCGGCTCGGCCTTGTACTTGGCCACGAAGCCGTCGTAGAACTTCTTGCTGATCGGACTGACGTTGTTGATGGAAGGAGCCCACATGCCGTAGAGCATGACGTTTTCGGACAGGCGGGAGGTGCCGAAGCCGACGGGCCAGCCCGGGGGCGCTCCGAGGTAGATGCCCGGGGAGAACTTCATGGCCTTGGCCTGTTCCAGCATGGGCAGGGCGTCCGCGTCATATCCGGCCCACAGGAACAAATCGGGCTTGAACATCTTGGCCGCCTCGAGCATGGAACCGTAGTCCCCGCCGCCCAGGGCCGCGCTCTTGAAGGATGCGCCGTCGATCACGTACCGATTCCCGGCTCCGAACAGGGTCTTCGTGGCGTCCCAGGAAGCCTTGCCGAAGGCTCCTTCCTCGTAGGCCAGGAAGATCTTCTTGATCTTGATGTTGGGATACTTCTTCTGGATCTCGTCCCAGCCCTGCACGTAGGACGCTCCCTGGTTGTAGTCCCAGGGGTGGAGGTGGAAGTACCAGTCCGCGTCCTTGCCCAGGGCCTCCTCGACCTTGTAGCTCGCGGCGCCGGTGGACACGACGACCTTGCCGTACTTCTTCATGGCCGGGACCTGGCCCAGGGCCACGCCGGAGGCCATCCCTCCGATGATCACGTCCACATTGTCCACCGTGACCAGCTTCTCGATGGCCGCGGCTCCCTTGTCGGCCTTGAGCTCGTCGTCGATGACGATCAGCTCCAGCTGGCGCCCCAGGACGCCGCCGGCCTTGTTGATCTCGTCCACCGCCTGCTGGGCCGCCATGCTGCCCTGCTTGCCGGTGATGTCCGCGAGGGGCCAGGTGGCGCCGATCTTGATCGTGCCCTGGCCGAACGCCATCGCCGCCGCCGCGATCAGGGCGAGGGCGAAGAGAGTCCGTTTCATCTTGACCTCCTTGACCGGAGCCCGAGGCCCCGGCGTTCTCGAACCATGCTATCTCGACGCGGCGCCGACGGCACCGCGAAGGTCACTGCCTCGATCCGCGGAACACCCGCGTCAATCGGAGCACGGCCCCCACCGGACCGTCGTGGCCGCCCAGACGAAACCCAGCCCCGCCCCGACCAGCACCACGTTCATCCCGTCCCGGACCTTCCCGGCCGACAGGCCCAGCTTCAAGGAAAGGAGCTGGTCGTTCTGCCCCAGGTGCCCGAAGTCCTCCAGGTAGGTCGTCCGGGATTCCGGCAGACCGAGTTCGGCCAGGACCGCCAAATGGGCGCTCCGCTTGAAGTGGAGGATGGCCAGGTAGCCGATGTCCTTGTCCGACAGGCCGCTCTTGGCTAGGGATTCCCGGATGACCGAGTAGAAGTTCGGCATCGTCGTCTCGCCGAGCTTGCGCTTGAACGCGTCCTCGTCAGGCACCGTGAAGAAGGGCCGTTCGGCGTCCCCGGGTTTGGGGGGCCAGGCTTTCGAACCCAGCACCGGCACCACGCACATCTCGGAGAACGAACCGTCCCCCCGGAAGGCGCTGGCCAGGATGGCGTTGCGCCCGGCGTTTTTCCGTAGCACGCAGGCGGCGCCTCCGGAGCCCACGTCCAGCATGAACCGGGTCGTGGGCTCGGCCGGATCGATCAGATCATTGTTTCGGTATCCGGAGACCAGCAGGACCGTCTTCAGGTCGTCCCGGGCGAGCATCAGGGACTTGGCCACGTCCAGGGCCGCCATCATGGATCCGCACATCGCCTCCATGTCGAAGCTCCAGGCCCGGTCCGCCCCCAGGCGATGGGCCACCGAGAGCCCCGCCAGCCAACAGGGGTAGTCCTTGTGCTGGGCCCCGCACCAGATCACCAAGTCAAGGTCCGCCGCAGAAACGCCGGCATCCCGGAGCGCCTCCCGGGCGGCCCGGAGCCCCAGCTCGCTGGTCGGCTCGCCGGGACCCGCAACGGGCTTGGAGAGCACCCCGAACTTGGCGGCCACCACATCCTCCGGCAAGCCCGAGGCTGCGGCCAGTTCCGCAGAGGAAACACGCGTGGAGGGGATATAGATTCCGATTCCCAGGATGCCGACATGATTTTGCATAAGGTATGAATCACCTCTCACTCCCGTAGTACACCCGTTTTCAGGATCCGTCAAGAAGAAAAAAGCATACAGTTCCAAGAATCAACCACGGAGAGCACGGAGAATTACTCCGGTCAAGGAAGAAAGACAAGATAAGTACAGAATCCACATGATGGGGGAAAAGAAATTATCCCCATTCCACCCATGTTCCGGCCTTAGGGTTCTGTGCTGTCTTTAGATCCTAGCCCTCTCCTCCTCTTCCTCCGTGACCTCCGTGTACTCCGTGGTGAGTCCGGGACATCCTTTTTCTCGCTTGCGCCCTTTCCGGGCCGGGTGTATACTTGGGTTCGAGATGATATCCGAATCAGTTCTTACGGCACTATCCAACCCGACCACGACGAGGGAGGCTCTTCTGGCCGCCGCGGTTCGGCTCTTCGCGCGCAAATGGTTCGCGGTCGTCTCGGTCGCGGAGATCTGCCGGGAAGCGGGGGTGTCCAACGGACTCTTCTATCGGTATTTCCGCAGCAAGGAGGAGATCTTCCGCTTGATCCTGGAGTCCGTCCTCAAGTCCATAGGAGAGCTGTTGGCCGGCGTCCGCGGCCGGACCGCGGAGGAACGGATCCGCTCCTTCGTCCGGTCCGTGGCCGATTATTCCACCGAGCACCGGGACCTTGTCTCGATATTCCGGGAAGGCCAGTACCGCTTCTACGAATACGAGAAGCGGCTGACCGGACAGTACATCGACGCCGTCTCCGGGGTCCTGGGAAGGAAGGCGGAGATTCCGGAGTACCTTGCCGCCGCCGCGGGGCTCCGGTTCTGCGCGGTCCGCAGGGCCTTCCACGACACTCCCTTCGACTACGACACCATGGCGGCCATCGTGGAGCGCGGGATCTTCCGGGACGCCCGGGAACCCCGGTACGACCGGATCTTCGACGTCGTGGTCCGCCCCCTTCCGATTTCTCTGGAGGAGGGCACCCGGGACCGCCTGATAAAGGCCGGGAAGCGTCTCTTCGGCGAGAGGGGCTACCACGAGACCAACATCCACGACATAACCGGGAGCCTGAACCTCGCGGTCGGCTCCTTCTACACTTACTTCGAGAGCAAGGAAACCTTCTTCGCGGAGATCATCGACCTTGTGGGCAAGGAGATCCGGGGCTTCATCTCCATAAACCTCGACCACGACCTGACCCGGCTGGAGCAGGAGCTCCAGGGGATCTACCTATTCTCGTTCTTCCTCACCCTGGATCCCCACTGCTACCCCATCGTCCGGGAAGCCGAGTTCGTACTCCCCGGGGCGGTCAAGGAATACTACGACGCCTTCCAGGCGGGATACGAGAAGAACCTCGGAGATCCGGGCGGGCTCCACCGCCCCACAATCATCAACTACCTGATGGGGATCTCCCATTATTTCGGCATCGAGGTGGCGTTCGACGAATCACCCCAGAACGTCCGCAACGTCGTACGGACCCTGGGCTCCTACCTCGCCCGGGGCGTGGGATCCGCGGGCCCCCAGGGCATTTGATACGCCCGAGCCTTTCGGTTCGGCCCGGGGAACACCAGGAGGGAACCATGGCAAAAGCCAAGATCATCGGCACGGGGATCTACGCACCCGGCGAACCCATCGACAACGCCGAACTCATGACTCTGACGGGGATCGAATTCGACGCGGCCAAGCACGAGGAGAGGCTCGGAATCCGGACGCGGCACATAGCCCGGCTCCGGGGAATCCCGGAGACCACCACGGACTTCGCCGAGCGGGCGGCCCGTGCGGCCCTGGAGGACGCGGCGGTGGATCCCGGGGATGTGGGCCTCCTTATCGTGGGCACGGACACACCCGAGTATGTGAGCCCCGCCACCGCCATCCTGGTGCAGGGCCGCCTTCAAGGAGGGGAGCGCGACTCGACCGCCTACGACGTGGGGGCCTCCTGCGCCTCCTTCACCATCGCCCTGGACCAGGCGGCCCGGGTCCTGGCCGCCGAGCCCGGCTTTCGGTACGCCGTGGTCGTCGGGGTCTACAACATGCCCGCCCACATCCGGCCCGGGGACGCCTTCGGGTGGTCCATCTTCGCGGACGGGGCGGGGGCGGTGGTCCTGGAACGCGTAGGGGACGAAGATCCGTCCGGATACATCACCGGCCGACAGCGGACCGACGGGACCCAGTGGAATTTCATCGGCGTCTACGCGGGCGGAACCCGGAAGCCCGTGACCCGGGAACTCCTGGACAAGGGGGAATACGGCCTGGAGCTCCTTCAGCGGCTGCCCGGGGATCGGAACGTCAAGCTCTGGCCGCCCCTGGTACGCTCCACCGCGGAGAAGGCGGGGCGTTCCGTCCAAGACCTTGACCATGTCCTGTTCACCCAGATCAACCGAAGCGTCATCGAGGAGGTCATGGGTATCCTCGAATTGCCGATGGCCAAGACCACCTGCGTCATGGACCGGTACGGGTACACGGGTTCCGCCTGCGTCCCCATGGCCCTGTACCATGCGATCCGGGAGGGGCGGATCCGCCGGGGAAGCCTGGTCTGCCAGGTGGCCTCGGGGGCCGGGTTCGCGGTGGGGTCCAACCTCTTCGTGTACTGAAGCCGGGCAAGGTTTTCGTATGGCCGCGGCACCCCGGTAAATCCCGCGGCCCTGGAGGAAGCATGAGCGACTGGAAGGAAGAGTATCGGAAACGCCTCGTGTCCATCGACGAGGCCGTTCGGGTCATCAAGAGCGGAGACGACGTGGTCGTGGCCCAGTGCGCCTCGGAACCCCAGGGAACCATGTCCAGGCTCCACACCATCGCGGACCGGGTGACGGACGTACGGGTCTTCTCGGTCCTGACCCTGAAGCCCTACGACTTCTACGTCAACCCCGAGATGAAGGGGCACTTCGAGCTGGCCAGCTGGTTCCACGCCCCGGGCTCCCGGGAAGCCCTGAAACGAGGCACCGGCACGGTTACCTTCGTTCCCAACATGCTCCACCGGGCGGCCACGGACCGGATCCACGCCCGAAGGCCCGACGTCTTCATCGGGACCTGCACGCCCCCGGACCGGAACGGCTTCGTCTCCCTCTCCCTGGGGATCACCTACGAAAAGGATATCCTGGAAGCCGCGTCCACGGTCATCCTGGAAGTCAACCCCCGCCTTCCGCGGACCCTGGGGGACACGCACCTACGGGTCACGGACGCCACCTACTTCGTGGAGCACGAACAGGAGGTGCCCGCCCTCCCGGCGCCCCAGCCCACGGAGACGGACCTGGCGATCGGAGGCTACATCGCCGAGCTCGTGGAGGACGGGTCCACCATCCAGCTGGGGATCGGGGGCATCCCGAACGCCGCTGCCCTGGCCCTCCGGGACAAGAAGGATCTGGGGGTGCACACGGAGATGATGGTGGACTCCATGATGGAGCTCTACGAGATGGGAGTGATCACGAACAAACGCAAGTCCCTGTTCAAGGACAAGTTCGTCTGCACCTTCGCCATGGGGTCCCGGGCCCTCTACGACTGGCTGGACGACAACGTTGCCGTGGAGTTCCGCCGGGGCCGCTGGGTCAACGATCCGGCGGTGGTCGCCCAAAACTCCCGGATGGTATCCATCAACACCTGCCTCATGGTGGACTTCACGGGCCAGGTTGCCAGCGAATCCATCGGAACCCAGCAGTACTCGGGGACCGGAGGCCAGTCCGACACCGCCCAGGGGGCCGTGGCGGGCTACGACGGCCTGGGGAAGTCCATCATAGCCTGCTACGCCACCGCCAAGGGCGGAACCGTGAGCACCATCGTGCCGACCCTGCCGGAGGGCACCGCCGTGACCCTGCACCGGTCCTTCGTGGATCACATCGTCACGGAACACGGGATCGCCCGGCTCCGGGGCCGCACGGTCCGGGAACGGACCCGGGAGCTCATCGCCGTGGCGGATCCGCGCTTCCGGGAGGAGCTCACGGCGCAGGCGAAGAAACTGGGGTATCTATAGGAGCGATTCGATACATCCATCCGGACCGATAGAAAGGTTAAGAGGACTCACCACGGAGGACACGGAGAGCACGGAGTATTTACAAATATTGGATCAGGGAGGCTATGCAAGCTTGAAAAGACTATTGAGGCGGTAGAAAGGACATTCGAACAAAAAAATCCATCCTTTTTTCCGCTTCATCTTGCGCCTCCATTCGGATCGATGGTTCAAAGACCGGCTTCCTCCGTGTGCTCCGTGATCTCCGTGGTTGATTCCGGAAAAACCTAGAAGCCGTCCTCGACTACGGTATACTGTCTCCATGCTCCGCGATGCGCATATCCACGCCCCCGAGCTGGCCGAGCGGGACCCCGGTTTCCCGGACCGGTTCCGTGCCGGCGGGTACCGGGCCTGCTCCGCCGCCCACTCGGGTCCCGAGTTGGACGCAACCCGGGCTCTCCGGGACTCGGGCCTCGACCTCCGGCTCTCCTTCGGGATCCATCCCCAGTGGACGGTCTGGACCTGGGTGGACCGCCTGGCCGAGGAGGCCCGGGCCGGCGGGATCGAGGCGATCGGGGAGGCGGGCTTCGACTTCTTCGGGGACCGCCCCGAGCGGGTGCGGAATCCCGAGAACCTTGCCGCCCAGCGCGCGGCCTTCGAGTACCAGCTGGGCCTGGCGGAGCGGTACGGCCTTCCCCTGGTCCTCCACGTGCGACGCGCCCTGGACCTGGTCTTCGAGTACGCACCCCGGCTCAAGCGGATCCCCGCGGCCCTCTTCCACTCCTGGTCCGGACCCGTCCGGGAGGCGGAGTCCCTGCTGGCCAAGGGCGTGCCGGCTTATTTCTCCTTCGGAGCCCCCATCCTGAACGGAAACCGGAAGGCCCGGGAATCCTGCGCCCTCCTGCCCGCGGACCGGGTCCTCCTGGAGACCGACGCCCCCTGGCAGCCCCCCCGGGGCGCGGAGTTCTGCACCCTCGAGCACCTGGCCCTGGTGCGGGACGAGGCCGCCCGATTACGGGGCATCCCGGCCGGAGCGATGGAGGAGTCCGCCGCCGCGGCCTTCGAGGCGGTGTTCGGATAAACGGGGAGCCGAGCCTCCCTAGACGAACATCACGTATTCTTCATCCCTTGCAGGTTATGCGAATCTCACACATTCCTCGCGATTAGTGTTACGAAGCTTGTCCTGACGCAAGCAAATATTGAGAAATAGAGCGGTATCGAACCGGGAGAGATTCACACTCCCGGGAGGTACCTATG